>JACXTT010003096.1_pt1 | contig 25936 bp, 25 predicted proteins | sample 9270951 | NCBI WGS metagenome assembly JACXTT01 (sample SAMN15532306, study PRJNA645909) | rock metagenome | isolation source: weathered quartz diorite | place: Puerto Rico | collected 2017-06-21
GGCGGAGTGCGGACCGACGTTCGGCATCGACCCCGCGCTCGTCACCGCACACGCAGCCGGTGACGGTGAGGCGGAGGACGACCGCGACCTGGGTGTGCGTGACGCGCGCACAGCTCACCTGACGAGCAAGGACGTGATGGTCGCGATCAGCGCCTCCGGCTCGACGGCCTACGTATTGGGCGCCGTGGATGAGACGAAGAAATCCGGCGCGCTCACAGTCGCGGTGACGTGCGCCCCGGGCTCGATCCTCGGCTCGGCCACCGATCTGGCCATCGAGGTCGCGGCGGGTCCCGAGGTGATCGCCGGCTCGACGCGGATGAAGGCAGGCACGGCGCAGAAAGTCGTTCTGAACATGATCAGCACCGCGGTCTTCACGCGCCTCGGACATACCTACCGAGGCCGTATGGTCGGCGTCACCGCCGCCAATGCCAAGCAGCGCGGGCGCGCGCAGCGCCTCGTCACGGAGCTGACCGGAGCCGGCCGCCCGGCGGTCGAAGATGCGCTCGCGCAGGCGCGCGGCAATGCGAAGATCGCGATCCTGATGCTCCGCTGCGCGTTGTCTCACGCGGATGCCGAGAAGGCGCTCGCCGGGGCGAGTGGCGACCTCGCCGCGGCGCTCGGCGAGAGGCGCCGTTGAAGACGCTGATCCGCGGTCGCGTCCACGGGTTGAAGGGCGACTCGATGGGTGTGTTGATCGACGGGGCGGTGATCTCGTGGGTCGGTCACGGCGCACCGCCCGAACGACCGGATGAGGAAGTTGCGCTGGCCGCTGACGAATTGCTTGCCCCGGGCTTTGTGGATCTGCAGGTCAACGGATTTGCCGGGCACGACGCGGCCACCGGCCCGGACGCGGTCAGCGCGATCTCAGACGCGCTGCCGGCGACCGGCGTGACCGCGTTCCTGCCCACGGTCATCTCTGCGCCGGTCGACGTCGGTGCCGTATTCGCCACGTCGGTGGCGGCCGCAAGAGGCAACGGGGCCCGGGTGCTTGGCGCGCACATCGAAGGCCCGTTCATCAACCCGGCGTTTCGCGGCGCACACGATGTCGCCGTGCTCACGGACCCGACGCCGGAGAAGGTCGACGTCATCGCCCGCGCCCACCCGCGCCTGGTGACGCTCGCGCCGGAGCTCCACGGTGCGCTCGAAGCCACGCGCAAGCTGCGCCGAAGCGGAGCAGTGGTGAGCGCCGGTCACACCGGAGCGGACTTCGGGGCCGGCCGCCGAGCGGCCGATGCGGGCATCCGATTCGGCACGCACATCTACAACGCCATGCCGCCGGTGCACCACCGGAATCCCGGCATCGCGCTGGCGCTCGTCCTCGACCGCCGCATCACGGTCGGATTGATCGCAGACGGCATTCATGTCCACCCGTCGGTCATGCAGCAGCTGATCGCGGTCAAAGGTCACGCGCGGATCGCGCTCACCACCGACCAGACGGCCGCCGCCGGCTCGCCGCCAGGCAGCTTCCTGCTTGCCGATCGACGCGTCTACAGTGACGGCACGGCGGTACGCCTGGAGGACGGCACGCTCGCAGGCAGCGCCGCGACGATGGATCAGCTGGTGCGGTTGACTGCGAGACTGCCTGGCATGAACGCCGAGCGCGCCATTCCGATGGCGTCGTCGGTGCCAGCTCGCGTGCTCGGAGAGCACAGGCTCGGCCGCATCGTCGAAGGTGCGTGCGCGGACCTCGTGGTGCTCGACGGCGACCTGCACGTGCGCCAGACATGGGTCGGGGGAGACGTGAGGTACGGAAGGTGAGCCGTTTCCGCGAGGAGATCGGCCAGCAGCCGGACATCGCGGAGCGGCAGCTGGCTGAGAGCCGGTCGGCGCTCGACGCCATCGCCGAAGCATTCGCAAAGCGCAAGCCCCGCGGCTTCGTGATCGCCGCGCGCGGCAGCTCCGACCACGCGGCCGACTACGGCCGCTACCTCTTCGGCAGAAGGCAGCGCGCGCTGGTTTCGCTGGCTGCGCCTTCGATGTTCACCCATTACGCCAGCCCGCCGCGCCTCGACGGCCAGTGCGTGATCGGCATCTCCCAGTCAGGCGCATCTCCGGACGTGATCGCGGTGGTCGAGGAAGGAGCGAGGCAGGGGGCGCTCACGCTTGCGATCACCAACGATGCCGGCTCGCCGCTCGGCAAGGCGGCGTCGCTGGTGCTGCCCTTGCTGGCCGGCCAAGAGGTCAGCGTGCCCGCGTCGAAGACATACGTCTCGAGCCTGCTCGCGCTCGCGCTGGTTTCGGCCGCCATCGCGCCCGACCCGGACTTCCAGGGCGCGCTGGAGCGGGTGCCCGCGAAACTGCGCGACGCGCTGGAGATGGATGCGAGCCTCGGTCGCCTGGCGCAGGCGCTGACCGGGCCCCGCGCGATCGTGCTCGGTCGCGGATTCAACCTCTGCACCGCGGAAGAGGTCGCGCTGAAGCTCACGGAGACCAGCTACGTCCTCGCACGTGCGTGGTCCACTGCGGACTTCGTGCACGGCCCGATCGCGGTGGTCGAGCCCGGCTTCCCGGTGCTGCTCGTTGGCGCGGGCGGCTCGGTGGCAGGCGACGTCGAGGCGATCTCGCGCAAGCTGACCGAGCTCGGCTGCCGCGTGGTCGGCCTCTTCGACGCGCCATCCGCGCCACTCCCCGCCGACGTGGCGGTGCGCATCGACTCCGGTCTGCCGGAAGAGCTCACGCCGCTCACGCTCGCGGTCCTCGGCCAGCTGCTCGCGCACCAGGTGGCGGTCGCGAGAGGAGTCGACCCGGACATGCCGCGGGCGCTGCGCAAAGTCACGCGGACCTGGTGACCCCCTCCCGGCAGCGCCGCTCCGCGGCGGGCCGGCCTCTGGCCAAGGTGGGGAGGGCAGTCCTGGGCCTCGACATCGGGGGTTCGTCCAGCCGGGCCCGGCTGAGCGCCGGCAGGCGCATCGTCGCGGAAGCCACAGGACTCGGCGCCAACGTCGCGGTCATCGCGCAGCGACTGGTCGAGGCGCGCGTGACTGAACTGATCCGCCGGCTGGGTTCGCCGCGGCCGTCAGCCTGCTGTGCCGGCGTTGCGGGGGCAGAGGTGCCAGAAGGCCGGCGGCGCATGGAGAGGCTCTTGACCGACCTGCTGCCAGGTGCTCGCGTCCAGGTGGTGCACGACACGCGGCTCATCCTGGCTGCTGCCGGGCTCGAGTCCGGCATCGTCCTCATCGCCGGCACCGGGTCGGTCGCTTACGGGCGCGACTTGCAAGGTCGCGACCTCAGGGTTGGCGGCTGGGGTTGGATGCTCGGCGATGAAGGCAGTGGCGTATGGATCGTGCGGGAGGCGGCGCGGGAGGTGCTGCGCCGGCGCGACGCCGGTGAGCCGCTCGGTGCACTGGGCGAGGCGATGCTCCAAGCCGCCCACGCTCGCGATGTCGCCGCGCTGTCGGGCCACCTGCAGGGGCTGCGGGAGCCCGGGCGGTGGGCGGCCCTGGCGAGCGCGGTCTTCACCGCTGCTCCGCTCGACGGTGCGGCCGGCGACGTGGTCGAACGTGCCGCGGCCGGGCTGCACGCGCTTGTGGAGCAGGTCCGCGGGCGGCTTGCGGTACAGGGTCCAGTCGTGATCGCAGGCGGCTTGATCCTCAATCAGCCGCTGCTCGAGTCCGCGGTGCGCTCACGCATCGGCGGCGTCGTCCGGCTCGAAGCTCCACCCGTGAAGGGCGCGGTGCGGATCGCCCGATCGATGTAGGTAGGGCCTTTCCCGGTATCCTCGCCGCGCATGGGCTCCACTGCTCCACCCGAAGTCATGTCCGGCCAGGACGCCGAGGCCGTCATGCTTTGGGCTCACGGCGCCTTTCCGCGCCTCGCACTCGTCGCGAGCCTGCAGGCGGAGTCGTCGGTCCTCATCGACATGGCCTCCCGCAACGGCCTTGACGTGCGCGTGATCACGCTCGACACGGGTCGTCTGCCGCAGGAGACGCATGAGATGATCGACCGGGTGCGCGACCGGTACGGGATCGATGTCGACGTGGTCGCGCCCGACTCCGCCGACGTGTCCAGGCTGGTGCACGAGCACGGCACGAACCCGTTCTTCCGCTCGGTGGAGCTGCGGCGCCTTTGCTGCGAGGTCCGCAAGTCGCGTCCTCTCGCCAACGCGCTCATCGGATATGACGCCTGGCTCACCGGAGTTCGCCGCCAGCAGGCGGCGACGCGTTCGGAGACGCAGGTCGTGGCCGACGACCTGGAGCATCCAGGCCTGACCAAGGTCGCTCCGCTCGCGTCCTGGTCGAAGGCGCAGGTGTGGGATTACATCCACGAGCACGACGTGCCGTACAACTCGCTCTACGACCTCGGCTACACCTCGATCGGATGCGCACCATGCACGCGAGCGACCGGCCCCGGAGAGGACGAGCGCGCCGGCCGGTGGTGGTGGGAGCAGGACGAGGTCAAGGAGTGCGGCCTGCACTGGACGCCGGACAACCGGCCGCTGCCCCTGCGCGAGAAGTAGCCTGGCCCGGCTGATCTATTCGGCGCTGTGCTCGGTCGACGGCTATGTCGCCGATGCCCGCGGCAACTTCGACTGGGCTGCCCCTGATGACGAGGTCCATGCATTGGCAAACGACATCGAGCGGACGATCGGGACACAGCTGTACGGGCGGCGGATGTACGACGTGATGGTCGCTTGGGAGACGATGCCAACCGAGGGCGAGCCCGAGGTGGTCAAGGACTTCGCCGAGGTCTGGCGCGCTGCGAACAAGATCGTCTACTCGAAGACGCTCGCCAGCTCGTCGAGCAAGCGGACGCGCATCGAGCGTGACTTCGACCCTGCGGCCGTCCGCCGCATGAAGGCCGACCTCGACGCCGACATTTCGATCGGTGGTCCGCACCTGGCGGCGCAGGCTTTCCGCGCCGGCCTGGTCGACGAGTGCCACTTGCTGCTCGCGCCGGTAGTGGTGGGGAGTGGCAACCCTGCTCTTCAGCCAGGCCTGTCGGTGAAGCTCGACCTCGTCGCCGAGCGCCGCTTCAAGAGCGGGTTCGTTCACCTCCACTACCGCGTCCTCGATCATTAGCAGCTGTTGCGCCTTCGGATCGGGGCGGTTGCTGTGGTCGTGGTGGCGGCCCTTCTGGCCTGGAACTACCTGCGCCCCATCCCAACGGCTGCCGCGACTCCCGCGCTGCCGAAGCAGACCGTGATCGCGGGCACCCCGGCCGCGCTCCCGTGGCCCGCCACCGGCTCGGCGGCGGTGGGTGTCAGCGGACTCGGTGCCATCGCGACCTCTGGCAACGAGCAGCCCACGCCGACCGCCAGCGTGGCCAAGGTGATGACGGCGCTGGTCGTGCTCGCGGACAAGCCGCTGCATCCAGGCGAGTCGGGTCCTGCCCTGACCATGACCCAGCATGACGTCGACACCTATTCGGCCGACGCCGCCCAGGGGCAGTCGGTGGTCGCGGTGCGCGCGGACGAGAAGCTGACCGAGCTCCAGCTCCTTGAAGGCATGCTGATCCCGTCCGCCAACAATTTCGCCGAGTCCGTAGCACGTTGGGACGCATCGTTGGTGAGCACCTTTGTCGAACGCATGAACGAGCGCGCAAAAGCGCTCGCCCTGACCAGCACTCACTTCGCCGATCCGGCCGGCATCTCCCAGGAGACCGTGAGCACCCCCACGGACCTGATGCGCCTCGGCATGGCCGCGATGAAAGACCCGGTGTTCGCGTCGATCGTCAAGCTGCCGCAGGTCACCCTGCCGGTGGCCGGTGTGCGCTACAACGTCAACGGCGCCATCGGGAGGAGTGGCATCGTCGGCATCAAGACGGGTTCCGGGCTGAACACCGGCGCCAATTTCCTGTTCGCGGCGGCGGTCACCGTCAGCTCACACCCGGTGACCATCTTCGGCTGTGTGATGGGTCAGCCAACGCTCGCGGTCGCTTTCGAGCGTGCGGAGAAGCTCATCGCCGCGTTGCAGGCGGGATTGACCGTGAAGAGGGAGCTCGTGCGCAATCAGACCGTGGCGCACTACGACACCGCGTGGGACGAGCACACCGACCTGCTCTCCGCCGCGGACGTGCTCCTGGTCGAGTGGCCGGGAATGATTCTGCGCGAGGAGCTGAGCGCGCCCCGCCTTTCGGTCGACAGGCCGATCTCTCCGGGCACGCCGGAAGGTACGTTGCACATCACGCTCGGCGATTACGACCTGTCGCTGACTCTGGTGACGTCGACGCAGCTGTATCCACCGGGGCGCCTTTGGCGGGTGACGCGACTCCCCGGGGACTAGCTCGCTCGCGCGGACTCAGAAACCTCCGCGAACAGCCTCGTACCCGACAGCCATTCCGCCAGAGCCCGTGATTCCGGTGGCCCGAGTGGCGCCACTGGCGCCGCCATCCATCGCTCGCAAATGTTCATCGCCTCGAGCGAGGCTTTCACCGCGGCAGGAAAGACGCCGCCACGCAGCTTCAGGATCAGCTGAATCAGCTCGTCCTGCTGCGCGCGCGCCGCGGCGAGGTCACCCCTGCGGAACAGGTCGTGAATCCGCACGATCCACGCCGGCGCCACGTTGGCGCCCGCGCATATGGTGCCGGCGCCCCCCATCACGAGCGAAGGCAGGAGCATCGTGTCGCTGCCCGTGAAGATGCGGAACGCAGGCATGTCGCGGGTGAGAAGACACACGCGTTCGAAGTACTCGAAGTCGCGGCTCGAGTCCTTGATGCCGACCACCACCCCCTCGTGCGCCAGCGCCGCGACCGTTTCCGGCTCGGTCATGACCTTCGTGTTCTGAGGGATGTGGTACACGAAGACGGGGACGGAGCTCTCCCGAGCCACCGCCCGGTAGAACGCCAGCACGGCCGGCTGGTCGATCAGGTAATAGAAGGGAGGCGCGACCAGCACGGCGGCCGCCCCCAGCCGCGTCGCTGCGTGGACCTCATCGATCGCTCCGCGCAGGTGACTCTGGATCACTCCCGAGATGACTGGCACGCGCCCGCCGGCCGCCCTGATGGTCGCGGTCAGCATCGCGCGGCGGGTGGGCTCGTCGAGTGATGCGGTCTCCCCGGTGGTCCCCAGCGGCAGCAAACCGCTGACGCCGCCACGGATCGTGTGCTCGACCAGGCGCGCGACGCCCGGCTCGTCCACAGTGCCCTCCTTGGTGAGGGGGGTCACGAGCGCCGGGATGACCCCGGTCAGCCCATCGATGCCGGCCACGCAATTAGGCTAACCGGTGCCAACCACATGAGGCTCCTGATGTTCGAAATCGATGGCAAGAGGCGCCTCGGCGTGTTGCGGCCTGGCGACGCGGCCCACGTGGTCGACCTGAGCGCCGTGGCGCCGGACATCGTGACGCTGATCGACTCCGGCCGGCAAGGTCTGGACGAGGCACGGCACGCCGCCGGCGCCGTGCATCGACTCGACAGGGTCAGGCTCCTGCCGCCGCTCGATCCTCCGCGCGGCAACATCATCGCCATCGGCCGCAACTACCAGAAGCACGCCGCGGAGACGGCCCGTGGCGGCGAGGCGGAGCCGCCGACTGTGTTCACCAAGGCCATCACTTCCGTCACCGGTCCCAACGACGACATCGCGATCGATGCCGCAGTGAGCGACAGGATCGACTGGGAGGTCGAGCTGGCGGTCGTGATCGGCCGGCGCGGGGCGAACATTGCGCGCCGCGATGGGCTCGCATACGTCTTCGGCTACATGGCGCTGAACGACGTCACTGCTCGCGACATCCAGGCCGGCTGGGGTGGACAGTACTTCAAGGGCAAGAGCCTCGATCGGTCTTGCCCCATCGGGCCCTGGATCGTGACTGCGGACGAGGTGCCGAACCCGCAGTCGCTGCGCCTCACTTTGCGCGTGAACGGAGAGGTCAAGCAGGACGGCAACACGGAGGACATGATCTATCCGGTCGACGCGTTGATCGAATGGACGTCGAGAGGCATGACACTGCTGCCGGGCGCGATCATCACCACGGGCACGCCTGACGGCGTCGGCTTCGCGCGGACACCGCCGGAGTTTCTGAAGCCGGGCGACGTGATGGAGAGCGAGGTCGAAGGGATCGGGGTGCTGCGCAACAGGATCGTTGCGGCACGACGGTGAACCACTCCATGGCCCAGACTCCCGGCCCGCTGCTCGGCGATCGCCTGCCGCACATCATCTACGGCGCCGACTACAACCCCGACCAATGGCCCGAGCGAGTGTGGGTCGAGGACGTCCGGCTGATGCACGAGGCCGGGGTGAACCTGGTCTCGCTGGCGATCTTCTCGTGGTCCCGCCTCGAGCCGGAGCAAGGGCGTTACGACTTCGCCTGGCTGGATCGCGTGATCGATCTGCTGCACACGGGCGGGATCAAGCTCGACCTCGCGACCGCCACCGCCTCGCCTCCACCCTGGATGTCGGTCCAGCACCCGGACATGCTGCCGGTGATGGCCGATGGCGCCCGTATGTCGCATGGCTCACGCCAGCACTACTGCCCGAGCAGCACGGCCTATCGCGAAGGCGCGAGGCGGCTCGTCGAGCAGATGGCCCGGCACTACGGCAAGCACCCGGCGGTCGCCATGTGGCATGTCGGCAACGAGTACGGCTGCCACGTCGCCGCGTGCTACTGCGACGTTTCAGCTGCCGCCTTTCGCGTGTGGCTGCAGGAGCGCTATGGATCGATCGAAGACCTCAATCGCGCGTGGGGCACCGACTTCTGGTCGCAGCGCTACTCGCAGTGGGAAGAGGTGCTGCCACCGCGACGCACGCCGAGCTGGCCGAACCCGAGCCAGCAGCTCGACTTCATGCGCTTCTCATCGGATGAGCTGCTCGCTTGCTACGAGGTCGAGCACCGCGTGCTCAAAGAGATGACGCCGGAAATCCCGGTGACCACCAACTTCATGCGCGCCTTCAAGCCGCTCGACTATTGGAAGTGGGCTGAGCGAGAGGACGTGGTGAGCGTCGACGTCTACCAGGACCCAGCCGACCCTGAGGAAGGCATGAAGTCGGCAATGTCCGCGGACCTGACGCGCTCGCTGGGCCACGGCCGGCCGTGGGTGCTGATGGAGCAGGCCACCAACCAGGTGAATTGGCGACCGATCAACACAGCCAAGGCGCCCGGTCAGATGCGCCTGTGGAGCTTGCAGGCGATCGCGCGTGGCGCCGACGGGGTGATGTTCTTTCAGTGGCGGCAGTCACACGCGGGCGCGGAGAAGTTCCACAGCGCGATGGTGCCGCACGGCCCGGTCGAAACATCGCCCATATGGCGCGAGGTGAAGCAGCTCGGCACCGAGCTCCGCCGCCTGGACGCGGTTTGCGGCGCGCGCATCGAGGCCGGAGTGGCGATCGTCATCGACTGGGAGTCGTGGTGGGCACTCGAGCTGCCGTCGAAGCCTTCGATCCGCGTGCTGCAGGTGGACCAGCTCGAGCAGTACTACCGGCCGCTCTTCGCCGCCAACGTGGTCGCCGATTTCGTGCGTCCCGAGCAGGACCTTGCCGGCTACAAGGTCGTGCTGGTGCCCAACCTGTACCTGGTCAGCGACGCCGGCGCCGCGCGGCTGGTCGAATTCGTTCGCGACGGCGGCTCGCTCGTGATGTCCTTCTTCAGCGGCATCGTCGATCCCTTCGAGCACATCCGGCTGGGCGGCTATCCAGCACCGTTCGCCGCCATGTTTGGGCTGCGGGTGCAGGACTGGCTCCCGCTAGGCGATGCGGAGCAGATGAACGTCGCATTCCCGGATGGGACCCAGGGCCGCGGCGAGATCTGGTCAGAGCTCATCGAGCCCACCGGGGCGGAGGTGCTAGCTACGTTCGCCGGTGGCCGCCTGGACAGGCACCCGGCCATCACACGCAACAGGTTCGGCTCGGGCACGGCCACCTACATCGGCACCCGCCTCGACCAGCCTGCGATGGCGCGGCTGCTGGCGACCGTGCTGGACGCCGCGGAGGTGGGGCCGGTCATGGACGTGCCCACCGGCGTCGAGGTGGTGCGCAGGTCTGTCCCGCGCAGCTCGATCGTGTTCCTTCTCAATCACCGCGACGCCGCCGTCGACGTGCCGATCACAAAAGCGGGCACGAACCTGGTGGACGGCAGCGAGGTACACGCCGGCCTGTTACGACTGAAGCCCTACGGAGTGGCGGCTATTCGCGAGGGTTGGTGACGAGCTTCCTCGCGATCACCACGAGGTAGCTCGAGTCGAGCACGATCTGGCCGTTCCGGCCCGCGTTCTGCTCGTCGACCAGCGCGCGCACGCGCCGCATCAGGTCTTCGAACGCGGATGGTGGCAGGAGCTGCTCCAGAGCTTTCAGGGGAGGATTCACGTCGGCGAACCCGCGCTGCCAGTCATTCATCGACTCAAATCTGATGCTGAGCGTCCGAGGCTCGAGCTCGATCGTCAGTGCGCGGCCGCCGAGGCGCGCGCGGGCCTCGTCCGGGTCGCCCCACAGAAAGGGCGAGGGGAGGGCGGGCGCCGGCGTAGTGGAGAAGCTCCCGATCGTCTCCGCGAGCCGGCCGAAGAATCCCTCAGGGCCGTAGTTGGCCATCGCCACGATGCCGCTCGAGCGCACCACCCTGAACATCTCGTTCGCGACGAGCTCTGGGCGCGGCGCGAACTGAGCCCCGAACACCGTCGCGACCAGGTCGAACGAGGCATCGGGAAATGGCAGGGACTCGGCGTCGGCCTCGAGCCACGTGATCTCGAGCCCAGCCGCACCCGAGCGCTCACGTCCGAGGTCGACCATCTGGGGCGTGATGTCGGACGCCGTCACGTAAGCGCCGAGACGGACGGCTTCGAGGGCGAAGTTGCCATTGCCCGCGGCGACATCGAGGACGCGCATGCCGGGGCGGACGCACTGCCGTGCCAGCTGGAGCGATTCTTGTTCGAGCATCACCGCCAGCCTGGCGTAGTCACCCTGCGACCAGAGCCAGCGGCCGCCCTGCTTGATCCTCACGAGATCAGAGGCTTCGCCGTGATTTCGTGGGGGCCCCTGGGAGATGCGGGCGATCGGTTCCGTGCTCAATCTCAATTATATACCATATGAGGCTCAGTTTTGGCAACAACATTGATGTCATGGCAGCGACCAACCCACCCCCGAGAATCGTTGGCACAGTGCAAAGAACCGGTAACTGGGGCAGGTATTCATCTGCCGAGCGAGGTAGGGGACACGCGATGAGCACGCCAGAGGGCGGACAGCATCTTCGCGACGAGCGGCACGACCGGAGGGTCGCGGAGCTCGCCATCGATATCGGGCGGCAGCTGGGGCTGACCGGCCACTCGCTAGACGCGCTCGGGCGCGGCGGGCTGCTGCACGACATTGGCAAGCTCGGCATCCCGGCCGCGATTCTCGACAAGGCCGGTGCCCTGACAGAGGCGGAATGGCGCGTCATGAAGACGCACCCCGAGCTCGGTCTGGCGATCCTGGGCGGCACCGGCCGCTACACGCGGGAGATGCTCGCCGTGCTGTACCACCACGAGCGGATGGACGGCAGCGGGTACCCACACGGCCTGGCCACGGCTGAGATTCCCATCGAGGCGCGCATCGTCGCGGTCGCGGACACATACGACGTGCTGACTTCGGACCGGCCCTACCGGGCGGCGTTTACACCGGTGGAGGCGCTGCGCCGGGTCCTGTTGGAGGCCGGTCCGCACCTGGACCCGCGCGTAGTCGACGCGCTTCTGCGGGTCCCGTCGCTGAACCCGCGCTACATGCATGTCGCCTAGCCCGTATTCTGCAAACCCGCCGCGACCCCGTTGACCGTCAGCAGCAGCAGGCGCTCCGCCTGCTTGCCGCCGCGGCGTTCGCGCAGCTCGCGCAGGGCGCGCAGCTGCAGCTGCGAAAGCGCATCGACATAGGGATTACGCAGCTCGATGGCCCATGACAGCACGCGTCGGTCCTCGAGCAGGCGGCGATGGCCGGTGACCGCGAGCACGCCCTCGCGCGTGAGGTCGTACTCCTCCAGCACGCGTGCGGTGAGGTCGGGGCGGTCGCCGAGGTCGAGGTAGCGCTCAGCAATTAGCCGGTCGGTCTTCGCCAGGCTCATCTCGGCGTTGTCGAGCAGGACGTTGAACAGCGGCCACGAGCGATAGGCCTCGCGGAGCTGAGCGAGCGGCGCGGCCGCGATACCGCTGCCGAGTCCGTACCAGCCCGGCAAGTTGAGGCGCATCTGCGACCAGGCGAACACCCAGGGGATCGCGCGCAGGTCCTCGAGGCGCCGGCCACCACCGCGCCGCGCGGGCCGCGATCCGATGCGCATCCGGCTCAGCTCGTCGATGGGGCTCACGCGCGCAAACCAGGCCTCGAAACCGTCGGTCTCGACCAGAGCGCGGTATGCCGCTCGCGCGGCGCGGCTCACGTCATGGGCTACGTCGCGGAAGCGCGTCGCCGCCTGCGCGGCTTTTTTCTGCACCGACTTCGTCGAAGCCTCGATCACCGCCGACATCACCTGCTCGAGGTGGCGCCTGGCGATGGCCGGATTGCCGTAGCGGGCGAAGATGACCTCGCCCTGCTCGGTGACCTTGAACCGGTAGCCGAGTGAGCCTGGCGCCTGGGCGCGGATGGCGCGGTTGGCAGGGCCCCCGCCGCGCCCCAGGGCTCCTCCCCGGCCGTGGAAGATCGTGAGCTGGACGCCACGTTCGGCGGCCCACCGCGACAGCGTTGCTTGGGCCTCATGGAGCGCAAAGCTGGCGGTAACTGGACCGACCTCCTTGGCCGAGTCGGAGTAACCAAGCATCACCTCGAGCGATCGGGCCTTCCGTCGAAACGGCGTGAGCCGGATCGCCTCGTCCAGGATCGATGTCGCGCGCTCGAGATCGGCCTGCGTCTCGAACAGCGGCACCACATCCAGATCGGGCGGGTCGCCGTTGGTCGCCTGCGCTGCGAGCTCGTACACCTTCGCCAGGTCAGACGCGGCGCGAGTGAAGCTGACGATGAAGCGGTGGCACGCTTCGACTCCGTATCGCTTCTGGATCCGTTTGATGGCCCGAAAGGTTTCCAGCATCTCCTCGCTCGGGACGAGCTCGCCACTGTGCTGCCGCACCTCCAGGCCGGCCAGGTGGAAACCGAATGTGTCGACCTGCCACATCAAGTTGCGAAGCTCGCCGTTGGCGATGCGCCGGGCTCCCGCGGCTTCCAGAGACCGCTTGACCACACGCAGGTCGTGAAGGAGGTGGTGGGCTGCGGAATAACGGCCGTCGGCTCCGAGTCGGGTGGCCCGGATGCGCTCGGCGATGTAGAGCATGTACTGGCGGTGGGGTTCAGAAGGGGACCGCTTCGCGATCTCACCGAGCCGAGTCGGATCCGATGCAGCAGCCATGCCGAGGCGTCTGCGAAGCGCCCGACTCGCGGGCGTGGTGGTCTCGTCGAGCGTCAGCGTGCGGCCGATTCTCGTGGTCGCGTTCTCGAGGGCCATGAGCACGTGCTCCGCCTGAATGGCCATCGCCTCTTCGGTGATGCGTGCGGTGACGGTCGGGTTGCCATCCCGATCGCCTCCGACCCAGCTCCCGAAGTGGAGGTGTGATCCGATCTCGAGGCGGTTAGGGGTGTCGTCCGGGTGCAGGGCCTCATCAAAGGCTCGGCACACCTCAGGGACGACTCGGAACAGCGTCTCATCGAAGATCGCCATCAAGGCCCTGACCTCATCAAGGGGATGGAGCTCGGTCGACCGGAGCTGCCCTGTCCGCCACAGGATGTCGATCTCTTCGAGCAGGCGACGTCTGTCGGCTGGGGCTAGGTCCAGCTGGGCGGAGATGCGGCCGATCGCGGTCACGACCGCGCGGCGGCGGGCCTCGGTCGGATGCGCCGTGAAGACCGGATGGATCTCCAGGTACTTCAACAACCGGATGGTGTCCCCGGGTGCAAGCTCGAGCAGCACCTGCTTCATGGTCGCGGCGAGCGATTCGGGCATGGGGTCGGATCCGCCTCCGCGTTCCCGCAGCACTCGGGCTCGGTGGTGCTCCTCGGCCAGGTTGGCCAGGTGGAAGTAGCACGTGAAGGCACGCGCGACCTGCTCCGCGCGCGCCATTGACCACGACTCCACCAGACGCTCCGCGCGGCGCTCGTACGTTGCGGATCCGCGCGCCGCGATCACCAGCCGGCGCAGGTTTTCGACGTCGCGGAGGAGTGATGCGCCGCCTTGCTCCGAGAGGACCTGGCCGAGAAGCTCGCCCAGCAACCGGACGTCGCTACGCAGCTCCTCCGGGATCTCGCGCCGCGCGATCTCTCGCGCCGGCGTGCGCTTACGTGAGCCGCGCATACTCCAGCGAGTCAAGCAGAGCCTCGAGCGAAGCTTCGATGATGTTGCTCGAACAGCCTACGGTTGCCCAGCGGCGCGAGCCCTTGCCCGATTCGATCAACACGCGGGTCGTGGCAGCGGTGCCGGCCCCGCCGTCCAGGATGCGCACCTTGTAGTCGAGCAGGCGGACGCCTTTCAGCGCCGGGAACGACGGGATCAGCGCTTTGCGGAGAGCGGCGTCGAGCGCGTTGACCGGGCCGTTGCCGGAGGCGGCGGTGTGATAGGTCTCATCGCCCACCTCGACTTTGACCGTCGCCTCCGCCTGCACGGCCGGACCGTGCTTGCGCACCAGGGTCGTGAAATCGACCACCCGCCATGGCGCTGAATAGTCCGGACGCAGGCGCCGGAGCAGCATCTCGAACGATGCGTCCGCGGCTTCGTAGGAGTAGCCGCGATGCTCGAGCTCCTTCAGATGCTGGACGAGGTGCCGCGTCTCAGGGTCGTCTTTGTCGAGCTGGAGCCCGAACTCGCGCGCCTTGGACAGGACGTTCCCTCGCCCCGAAAGCTCAGACACGAGCACGCGCTGCTGATTGCCGACCAGGCCAGGGTCGATGTGCTGGTAGGCGTCGCTGTCCTTGAGCACCGCCGCGACGTGTTGCCCGCCCTTGTGCGCGAAGGCGCCGAGCCCGACAAAGGGCTGCTGAGTGGGTAGAGCAAGGTTGGCGATCTCGGCCACCGTGCGAGCGAGGTCGGTGAAGCGGCTCACGCTCCCGGCAGGCATGGCGTCGAGTCCTTGCTTGAGGACCAGGTTGGCCACAACGGAGATCAAGTTGGCATTGCCACAGCGCTCGCCGTAGCCGTTGATCGTGCCCTGCACCATGTCGGCGCCGGCAGCGATGCCCTCCAGGCTGTTGGCGACCGCGAGCTCGCAGTCGTTGTGGGTGTGGATGCCGACCCGCGCCCTGCTGCCCGACCTGGCGATCTTCTCCATGACCGCCTCGACGCCACGCCGCACGTGCGCGGGCAGGCTTCCCCCGTTGGTGTCGCACAACACCACCCAGCGTGCACCGGATGCGGCGGCGGTGGCACAAACCTCTAGCGCATATAAAGGATCGCGCGCGAAGCCGTCGAAGAAGTGCTCGGCGTCGAAGATGAGCTCGTGGCCCTGGCCGACGCCATACGCGACTGATTCGCGGATCATCGCGAGGTTCTCGTCGTTGCTGGTCTGCAGCACGGTGCGGACCTGCCAGGTGTCGCTCTTGCCGACGAGCGTCCAGGTGGCGGCGCCGCTGCGCGCGAGCGCTGCCAGGTTCGGGTCGCCCTCGCAGGTGCCTCCGGCCCGCCGGGTGGCGCCGAACGCGGCGAGTTTGGACCGTTTCAGCGGTGTGGTCGCCAGGGCGGCGAAGAACTCTTCGTCCTTGGGGTTGGAGCCGGGGAAGCCGCCTTCGACGTAATCGACCCCAATGCGATCAAGGGCGCGCGCTATCAGAAGCTTGTCGGAGACGGAGAACGACACGCCCGAGCCCTGCGCGCCGTCGCGCAGCGTCGTGTCGTACACGACGATGCGGCGGGACCCGCTCGATCTTGACTTGGCGGCGGCCATAAAAAAACCTCCCAGCCTGTCTGGCCGGGAGGTCCTGCGACTAGCGATCGGCGCGCTAAGTCGGGGGACCTCCCCGGCGAATCTCGATGGTGATCGTCTTGGTGCGCATTTGGTGGCCGGAGATTAACCCAACCCGCGGTTCGACGTCATGGCTTCAGGCTCCAATCTCATTCGTCCCGGGTAGTGGGGCGGGGACGAGGTCGGCAAGCAGTCCGCGAACGCGACGGTCGATCTCGTCCCGGATCTCCCTGACCTCGAGCAGGCTCTTGCCCGCCGGGTCTGTCAGCTCCCAGTCCTCGAATCGTTTTCCGGGGTAGACGGGGCATGCGTCGCCGCAGCCCATCGTCACCACCACGTCGGCCGCCTGGACGGCGTCTTTGGTCAACGGCTTTGGGAACTCATGGCTGATGTCCAGGCCGACCTCGGCCATGGCCTGGACCACCATCGGGTTGACCTCGACGGCAGGCGTCGAGCCGGCGGAACGGACCTGCACCGCTCCGCTGCCGTATCGGTTCAGGAGCGCTGCAGCCATCTGGGACCGCCCGGCGTTGTGAACGCAGACGAAGAGGACCTCGGGAACCTGGCTCACTGGGAAACCAGCTGGCCCAGGAGCCGGCGCGTGCGCGCGGGCATGTCATCGCGCAGGCGGTAGTAGGTCCAGATGCCGTCCTTGTCCGATTCGACCAGTCCGGCTTCCTTGAGGCGAGCCATGTGGTGGGAGATGGTGGGCTGCGTCAGCTGCATGTCGCCCGTGAAGTCACAGATGCAGGCAGGCGCCTTCGCCTTCCACAGGGCCGCCATCATGGTCAGCCGCGTGGGGTCGGCGAGGGCCTTCATCAACGTCGCGGTCTGCTCGGCCCATTCAGAGTCGACGGCGGGCAGGGCGCAGCATTCGCCGCGCTGGCGGATTACTGGAACCTCCTTGAGAGCCACGACATGACTCTACACCGACCCATAGACAAACGTCTATGCCTTGTGTTAGCCTTCGAGCCATAGACATTCTTCGATGGAATAGGAGCTCGACCGATGGGTGAACTGAGAGAGGCCGTGCGTCACCGTTACGCGGACGTCGCCAGGCAGATCGCCATCACCACGAAGAGCGGCCCGACTCCGCTGCGCGGCTGCTGCCAGGCGGATGGCCCGGACTGTGGCTGCAGCGGCACGTATCCGACCGGCGACCTCAAGGATGTAGGCCTCACCGAATTCGTGAGCCTGGGCTGCGGGAACCCGACCCTCCTCGCGCAGCTCGAATCGGGACAGGTCGTCCTGGATCTCGGCTCTGGCGCTGGCCTCGACGTGCTCATCTCGGCTCGCCGGGTGGCGCCGTCTGGCCACGCGTACGGCGTCGACATGACCGACGAGATGCTGGCACTGGCCAACGCCAACAAAGAGCAGGCCGGCATCGGCAACGCCACGTTCCTCAAGGGGACGATCGAGAACATCCCGCTGCCCGACAACTCGGTCGACGTCGTGATCTCCAACTGCGTCATCAACCTGGCCGAGGACAAGGGCGCCGTCGTCAGAGAGGCCTTCCGAGTGCTGCGCCCCGGCGGCCGGCTCGCCGTCGCCGACATGGTCGAGCTGGAGCCGCTCGACCCGGCGGTGAAGAAGTCGTTTGACCTTTGGGCGGGCTGCCTGTCCGGCACGATCCCCATCGACGAGTACAGGCAGGCCCTGATCGGCGCCGGCTTCATCGACGCTGAGGTCGAGGTGCACGCGTCCGAGTCGATGCCCGGCGTCGACGGCAAGATCGGCAGCGCCTACATCCGCGCGCGCAAACCCTGAGTCGCCGTTTTCGTCAGAGGCCGCGGCGGCGCAGGTGCTCCCGGTTGGCGCGCTGGTCCGCGGCGGCCTTCTCGACCGGCCATGCGGGGTCGGGCATCGTGTCCTGCTCCACCACCAGCCAGCCTGCGTAGCCGCTCGAGCGGAGGGCGCCGAGCACATCGTCGACCTCGCCGTCTCCTTCGCCCAGCCTGCAGAAGGCGCGGCGCCGCCAGATCGCCTCGACGGTGCTGCCGTCTGCGAGGATCTCCTCGAGTACGTGGCGGCGAACGTCTTTCACGTGTACGTGGTTGATGCGCCCGCCCCAGTCCCGGATGGCGGTGAGCGGGTCGCCGCCGCCGACCACCAGGTGGCCGGTGTCAAGGCAGAGGCCGACATCGCTGAGCTCCAGCGCGCGCTCGATCTCCCACACCGCCTCGAGGTAGGTGCCGGTGTGGTGATGCAGCGTCGGCTCGTAGCCACGCTCGCGACAGCGGTCGGCGACCTGGGCGATGCCGGCTGCGAACACCTGCCAGGCAGATTCGTCCCAGCCCGCGGATCGGTCGCGCGCCGCGGCGCCCGGATGTCGCCACCGCTCGGCTGAACCGGCGTCGGCCAGCGTTGGCTTGGGTCGCGGCATGGTACCGGCAACCGAGTCGAAGATGTCGAGCAGCGTTTCGAGTCGCGGCATCTCGCTCGCGAGGGCCGATGCGTCCGAGAACGGGAGCGCCAGGTAGCCGCCGGCCAGACCGAGGTGCCGCGAACGCAGCCGCTCGTCGAGCTCGCCGATCTGGCCCAGGTACCCCGCGGGCCCGAGGTCGATGCCGGCGTAGCCCGCGGCCGCCACTTCGTCCAGGACGGTCAGCGGACCGGCGACCAGAGGATCGTCGATCGTGATCTCGAACGCACCGTAGCTGCAGGGTGCGTTGGCGACCGTTATCCGATCGTCGGACTCAGGACGCAGCGGTGCGCGCCTCCGCGCCGAGCTCCACGGGCGCGCCACGCATGTGCGCTTCTGCGATGGCCTGGCAGAGCGCGACGTCGCGCATGCCCATCATTGCGTCGGTACGCGGCTGGCGGCCGGTGACGATCGCGTCGTGGAAGTCGATCAGCTCGCGTTTGAAAGCCTCCTCGTACGACACCGTCTCCTGGCGAGACCAGCTGTCCGGCGTGCCCGGGCGGCCTTCTTCGATGACGAGCTCTGACGGCATGTTGCGGAGGTAGGGCGATGGCAGCACGAGGGTGAGGCGTTTCTCGAGCCCGTAGAACACGAGCTCCTGCCGATACCGGGTCATGCCCGGCAGCTCCACCCAGGAGAGGTGGCATTCGATAGGGCCGAAGCCCAAGCTGATCTCCACCACCTGCCGGCCCAGGCGCGCGAAGTTGATGCGTGTCGGCTCGCCCAGAGCCCCGCGCAACATGTTCAGCTCATGGACCAGGTTGTCGAGCAGCATCCAGCGATAGCAGTAGCGCGTGTTCTCGTCGGCGTCGGGCAGTACCTGGGCCAGCATCCGCGCTTCGTCGGCGCGCAGGCGAGCGATCACGTCCTGAGGAGCGCCGCTGCCGCGGAGCATCGGGTAGTGCTCGATGTACGGCTCATACGGCGCCTCCAGAGTCGTGACCCGCACCAGCCTGACCTCGCCTGCGCTGGGCAGCAGCCCCAGCAGCCGCTCGTACGCCGGGTCGTAGCGCTTCATCGTCCCGACCATCAGGCGCACCGATCCGCCTGCTGACGCCGCGACCATCTCTCGCGCCTCGGCGAGCGACAGGCACATCGGCTTCTCGACGAAGACGTTGGCGCCGGCGCGCATCGCTGCCAGCGCCGCCGGCGCATGGCTGCCTGACGTGAGCACCATCACCAGGTCCAGCGGTTCCGCGACCAGGTCTTTCCAGTCGGTGAACACTTTTGGTGCGTCGTAGCGCTCGGCGACCGCGCGCGCCAGCGACTCGTCGAGGTCGCACACCGCCACCAGCTCGAATTGGTCGCGCATCTCCTGGAGGTGGTGTAGGTGCATCACCTGCGCGATCATGCCGCAGCCGATGACGCCCGTTCGCAAGCGCCGGGTCATGCTGCGCGCTCCGTGAGGCGGCGCCGCGCAATGCGCACGAGCGCCGGCGTGGCGAATCCCAGCAGGCTCAGCGACAGCGAGGCCGCGATCAGCAGCGTCGCCACCGCGTTGACCTCGGGCGTGATTCCGAACTTGACCTGGGTGTAGATGTAGATCGGCAGCGTGTTGTGGTTGCCGATGAGAAACAGCGTGATGATGAACTCGTCGAGCGAGAGCGTGAACGCGAACAGCGCGCCGGCGAGCACCGCGGGCCCGATCAACGGCAGGACCACGTATCGCAGCCGCTTCCAGGTGTTCGCGCCCAGGTCGGCCGCAGCGCGCTCGAGCATTCGGTCGAATCCCTCGAGCCGCGCCGCCACCACCAGGATCACGAACGGAGTGGCGTACACCGACTGCCCGACCACGGCCGTTTCTACCGACAGCTGCAGGTTGAAGACGTTTGTGAACCATGACAGCAGCGCCACGCCGATCAGCAGCCCGGGGATGAGGATCGGCAGCGTCAGCGACACCCGGAGGCCGCCCCGGAAAGGCAGCCGTGAACGCACCAGCGGAAAAGCGGCAGCCGTGCCGACGATCGTGCTTATGGCAGTCACTTCGAGCGCCACCTGCAGGGACGTCTGCACCGCGTCCTGGATCTGGTAGTTCGAAAGCGCCGTGTTGTACCAGTCGAGCGTCCAGCCCGTGATGGGGAAGGTGCCGTAGCGGTTCGCGTTGAAGCTGAACAGGACCAACAGCGCGATCGGGAAGAAGAGGAAGGCGTAGATGAGGACCGCCCACACGCCGAAGGCGGTGCGCACCAGCCGGCGGTGACGGGCCACCACGTCGGCGTTCTCAGCGGCCATAGACCTCCTCGAGCACCAGCGACCGCCGGAACAGGATCAGCACTGCGATCGCGATCGCGGTGATCAGCAAAGCCACGGCGGCGCCGCGTGTGTACTGGGCTCCCTGGAAGAAGTTGACGACCAGGTTGCCGATCATCACGCCGTCGACACCGCCCACCAGCTGCGGCGTCAGGTACTCGCCGAGGATCGGAATGAAGACGAAGATCACGGCCGTGACGAGCCCTGGACGGATCTGCGGAATCATGACCCTCACGATGGCCACGAGCGGCGGGGCGCCCAGGTCCATCGCGGCCTTGAGCTGGTTCCAGTCGAATCGTTCGAGTGCCGAGAAGAGTGTCAGGGCGGCGAACGGGAAGTAGAGATAGACGAGCACGAATATCACCGACCAGCGGTTGTAGAGCAGGAAGGAGAGCGGCTGGTGGATGACGCCGAGCGCCTCGAGCGACTTGTTCAGTACCCCGCCCTCGCCGAGGATGGTGATCCACGACGTGACGCGGAGCAGGTAGCTCGTCCAGAAGGGGATGATCACCAGCAGCAGCAGCGGCCGCTGCCACGTTCGCGGCACGTAGCGCGCCAGCCAGTACGAAAAAGGAAACGCGATGCCGATGGTCGCCAGCGTGGCGAGAGCGGTCATCCACAGCGTCGCGCCAAATGTGCGGATGTACGTCGGCACCGAGAGGAAGTACTGGTAGTTGTCGAGCGTCCAGTGCTGGACGACCTCGTAGTTGACCGTCTCCCAGAAGCTGTAGGCGACGATCAGCACCAGCGGCGCGAAGAAGAATCCGCCCAGCAGGAGGAGCAGCGGCAGGAAACCGCCGTACTCGCTGAGGCGTGAAGTGACCGCAGCCCGAGGGCGGGAGCGCAATGCGCCCGCACCCCGGACCGCAGTCCCGGCCTGGCTCATCAGGCCCCGAACACCTCGTTGAACGCGTCGATGTAGGCCTGCTCGTTGCCGGACGGGCCTTTGAGCGTCATGCCGAGCGCCAGCTCGGGGTGGTTGTACTGCAGATGGTCGGCGCGCTCCTGCTGGCCCTGGTCGACCAGCAGCTTGTACGCCTTCTCGTTGAAAAGCGGCCGCCCGTTCGCGATGAAATTCTTGGCGATCCAGTCCGCCTGCTCCATGTCGTTGATGAAGCGGACGAACTGGTCCTTGTTCGGCGAAGCCGACACGATCTGCTCGCCGTCGATGAATCCATAGACGCCTTCGGTCGGAATCGCGATGTTGACCAGCGGACCGCCGGCGTCCTTCACCCGAAGCTCGGTGCCAAGGTTCTCGATGGCGATCCAGGCCGACCCGTCGGCGAGCGCCTTGACCGAGTCGGAGTTCTGCGACACGAGCTTCTGGAACTGAGGCTTGCACGACGCCAGGAACTGCTTGGCCGTCGCTATCTCGGCGGTGGTCATGTTGTACGGCGTCTTGGCGCCGGTGGCGATGCCGGCCATCGCCATCAGGTCGGTGGGCTGGTTCTCGGCGACGACCTTGCCCTTGTACTTCGGGTCCGCAAGCACGTGCCAGGAGGTCGGGGCCGGTGAAACGTTCGCGGGGTTGTAGTACAGCTGGATCGTCGACCAGCCGAACGGGTACGCCATCATCTTCGAGCCGTCCTGCCAGAACGGCATGGTCCGCGCGATGGAGTAGAGCTGGCTCGAGGCGGCGATTGCGGCCATGTCGAACGAATCCGTCAGGCCGTCGCTGTGGAACTTCGGCGCCCACAACGCGTCCGTCGAAACGATGTCGAACTGGCCGTGCGTCTGCTTGGCCTTGAGGTAGCCGTCGGAGTCGTCCGACTCCAACGTCACCCGCGCTGAAACCTGGTCGTTGGTGTTGATCGCCTTCAGCTGGTCATCGAGGTAGTGGTCGTTCCACGTGATCCAGTTGAGCGTCACGGGGCCGGCTTTGCCGCTGGACGAGGAGGCGCCGCAGGCCACCAGGTAGAGACCGGCGGCACCGACCATCCCCGCTCTCAGCGCCTCCCGCCGCGTAAGGGTCCGATCGAACAAGCTCATGGGCACTCCTCCTTTCAGCTGGCTGACTGCTGTGCGTCAAGAACCACGGAATCCTCCGGCTCCCACGTGAATGAAACCGTCGATTTCGGCCGCAGGCCCTGGCGCGCCCGCTTGCCATGCGGGAGCGTGGCCAGGACCGGGACCGGCGAGGCTGCGCTTGCGATCGCCACCCGGGTGACGCTGCCCAGGAACGACGACTGCAACACCTCGCCCTCGAGCGAGAGGCGTTCCTCTCCTGGGCCCGAGAGCCGCATGGCTTCGGGCCGGACCATCAACGTGGCGTGTGTCCACGACCGGCTTGCTTCGGCCGGGGCCGGCACGGGCGACCCGGTGGTCGTGACGACTGAGCCATCCGGTCGCCGTTCGACCTCGAAGAAGTTCGATTCGCCGACGAAGGCGGCGACGAATCGCGAGCTTGGCCTCCCGTAAATCTCTTCGGGCGTGCCCACCTGTTCGATGCGGCCGTTGTTCATGACGGCAATGCGGTCGGCCATCGCCATGGCCTCCTCCTGGTCGTGAGTGACGAACACGAAAGTCGTGCCCACATCGCGGTGAATGCGCGACAGCTCCACCTGCAGCTCCTTGCGCAGCTTCAAATCGAGCGCGCCGAGCGGCTCGTCGAGCAGCAGCACCGCGGGGCGGTTGATGAGCGCCCGCGCGACGGCGACGCGCTGCTGCTGCCCGCCGGAGAGCTGGGCGGGGAAGTAATCGCCGAATGCGGTGAGGCGGACGAGCTCGAGAGCTTCGCGGATGCGCGTCTGAGCCTCGCGCTGCGGGACGCGGCTCATCTTCAAGCCGAATGCGACGTTGTCGCGCACCGAGAGGTGCGGAAACAACGCGTACGACTGGAAGACGGTGTTGACGTTGCGCTGATGCGGCGGCACCGACGCGACGTTCTCCCCGTTGATGATGATCTCGCCCGAGGTCGCCTCCACAAAGCCGCCGAGCAGGTTGAGAGTGGTGGTTTTGCCGCAGCCTGACGGGCCGAGCAGGCAAAAGAACTCGCCCTGGCGGATCTCGAGATCCATCGGCTCCAGGGCCTGGACGCCGCGAAAGCGCTTGGAAACGCCGCGCAGCTCGATGGTTGTGCGCGGCGAGCTCACGACCTGCGGCCGCGCATTCGCCGGCGCGTCCTGGGTGGGCTCGATCACCCGATCACCTCGTCCAGGTCGGCGCTCAACTCGCGGCTGCAACCGCACGACCGTCGCGGCACGAGCTTCACATCGAGCCGGGACTCGTGACGCGAATCCGCCGGCTGGCGGATGACGCCGATGAGCATCTCCGCGCCTCGCCGCCCCATGTCAACGTCGTCGTATGCGATTGCGGTGATCGAGGGCTCGAGCAGGGGCGCGAAGTAGCGGTCGTCGAACATCGCCAGGGCGACATCCTTCGGAATCGTCAGCTTGAGGCTGCGCGTCGCGGCCAGCGCCCCGAGCGCCAGCTCGGCGCTGGCGGTGACGATGGCCGTCGGGCGCTCGGCCAGGGACAGCACCTCGAGGGCGGCGGCGAAACCCGACTTGATCGACCACTCGCACGACGGGCAAAGCTCCGGCGCGACTTCGAGCCCGCGTTCGGCCATCGCGCTGCGAAAACCCCCCAGGCGTTCGGCGCTGGCGGTGTTGTTGGCCGGCCCGCCGAGAAATGCGATCCGCCTGTGACCGTGCCACGCTACGTGCTCGACGAGCAGGGCGACGCCCTTGGCATTCTCGATCGCGACACTTCCGCTGCCTGCGCCCGGCACGACCTCGTCCAGGAACACGCAAGGTGTGTTGCCCAGGAGCCGATTGAATCGCGCCGCGCCGAAGGGCGTGGATGAGATGAGGATGCCGTCGACCTCGTGGTCGCGCAGAGTCTCGATCGCGGCCGCCATGCTCTCCGCCTCGACGCCGGAGTCGACCAGGATCAACCGGTAGCCGGCGTCGTGCAGGTAAGCCTGTGCGCCTTTGATGAGCGAGGCATAGAAGGTGTGCGCCACCGACGGCACCAGGAGGCCGACGGTCGAGGTGCGGCGGGTGCGGAGAGAACGGGCCGACCGCGAGGGCCGGAAGTCCAGCTCCGCTGCGGCGGCTACAACGGTTGCCCGAGTGTGCTCGGCCAGCTCACCGCGGCCATTCAGGGCGCGGGACGCGGTGGCAGTCGAGACCCCGGCCCGTTCGGCCACGTCGGCCAGCCGCGCCCTCCCGTTGCCCTCCGGCCGATCCCGGAATCGTTTGCGCAAACGATTACGTTCCCCGCCCGGACATTGCCACAGGTCGGAGGTCGCGTCAAGGGCGGCGCTTGCTCTCGCTACAGTTCACGCGTGGCGGAGAGCCGGCTGCTCGGCCTGCTGGTCGTGACCCGGGACGAGCCCGGGGTCTTCTACCGAGTGGCCGAGGTCATCTTCCGCCACGGCGGCAACATCGAGTACATCGCGGGCGGTTCCCGCAAGGACCGGCTGGCCGACCTGCAGCTCGAGGTCTCGGGCCGCGCGTCCGAGTCCGAGCTCGTGGCCGACCTCGAGGCGACCCAGGGCGTGACCAAGGTCAGCGTGGTGCCTACTTTTCAGCGCATCTTCGGCAAGCGCGTGATCGTGATCGGCGGCGGCGCGCAGGTCGGCATGGTGGCCCAGGGCGCGGTTTCCGAGGCGGATCGCCACAACATCCGGGGGGAGCGCATCTCGGTCGACACGATCCCGCTGGTGGGGGAGGATCAGCTGGCGGACGCGGTGCGGGCGGTCGCGCGCTTGCACCGAGCCAAGGTGCTCGTCCTGGCCGGCGCGTTGATGGGCGGCGACATCACCGTCGCGGTGCGCGAGATTCGGGAAGCCGGGATCATCGTGGTCTGCACGAACATGGCCGGGTCGGTGCCGGACGCCGCGGACGTCGTGGTCAGCGATCCGGTCGAGGCCGGTGTGATGGCGGTCATGTTGGTGGCGGATACGGCGCGGTTCTCGATCGACCACGTTCGCGGCCGCCGTTTCTGATCCTGAACGGCAGCTCCAGGCCGGCGAAGATCGCCGCCGCCAGCACCCCGGCCCACACGATGTACCACGGCCACGGTCCGAGGAGGTCAAGGATGTTGCCGCCCGGCGGCACGCTGCGTATGAAGAGGTAGTTGCCGTCGGTCAGCAGGTTGGCGAAGGCGTCGACCACCAGCAGCACAAAGACCAGCGCAAATGCGCGCGCCCCCGCCCACGGTCGCGGGTAGAGCCGCAGCCCGACGACCAGGAACAGCGCAGCGCCCGGGATCCCGGCGTGCTGGATGAAGTACTGGAAGAACGGATAGGTCGGGAAGTGGGCCCCGATGTCGGGGGGTGAACACGCCGTTAGCCGTGCCGGCAATGCCCCAGAAGTAGGTGAGCTCGACCAGGAGCTGGTTTCGCGTCAACAGCGCGGCGGCGGCGATGAAGCAGGCAACGTCGCAGAGGTGCAGGGGCAGGTCGTTCTGGATGTTGAACCCGCCATGCGTTGCTTCCCACCAGAACCAGCTCAGCTCGTTGGCGACGAGCACGATCGCCAGGGCACGGGCAGCCGG
>JACXTT010003097.1_pt1 | contig 25924 bp, 34 predicted proteins | sample 9270951 | NCBI WGS metagenome assembly JACXTT01 (sample SAMN15532306, study PRJNA645909) | rock metagenome | isolation source: weathered quartz diorite | place: Puerto Rico | collected 2017-06-21
CGCGGTCGACGGCGTCTCGTTCGAGCTGGCGCGCGGCGAGACGCTCGGCCTTGTCGGCGAGTCGGGCTGCGGCAAGTCGACGCTCGCCCGCTGCGTCGCGCGGCTTCTCCGGCCGACCGCCGGCGAGATCGAGTACGACGGCCGGCGGATCGACAACCTGGGCGCCCGCGCGCTGCGGCCGCTCCGGCGCGAACTCCAGTTCGTCTTCCAGGACCCGTACGCGAGCCTCAACCCGCGGAAGCGCGTCGGCTCGATCATCGGAGCGCCGCTCGCGGTGCACGGCGTCCGCGACCGCGCCGAGCGGCGCCGCCGCGTCCAGGAGCTACTCGAGACGGTCGGGCTCGCGCCAAGCCACGTCAACCGCTATCCGCACGAGTTCTCCGGCGGCCAGCGGCAGCGGATCGGGATCGCCCGCGCGCTCGCGCTCCACCCCACGCTCCTGATCGCGGACGAGCCGGTCTCGGCACTCGACGTCTCGATCCAGGCGCAGGTGCTGAATCTCCTCGCCGAGCTGCAGGAGTCGCTCGGGCTCACATACCTTTTCATCGCGCACGACCTCGGCGTCGTCCGCCACGTCTCCGACCGGATCGCGGTCATGTACCTGGGCAAGCTCGTCGAGGTCGCGCCCGCCGAGGCGCTCTACGAGCGACCCGTCCACCCATACTCGGAGGCGCTGCTCTCCGCGGTGCCGATCCCCGAGGCCGGCAGCACCGCGCGTCGCGAGCGCATCGTCCTGGCCGGAGACGTCCCGAGCCCGCTCGACCCGCCGAGCGGCTGCCGCTTCCATCCGCGCTGCCGCTACGCGACCGACATCTGCCGCCGCGAGGAGCCGCCGCTCGTCGACCATGGCGGCACGCTGGCCGCCTGCCACCACCCGCTGTCGCGGCGCCGGACCGGCTGAGCTGTCGAGTCGCGCGGGTTCCGCCGTGGGAGCCGGTCCGCTCGGGCGCCCGTCCAGACAGAAAGGCTCCCGAACGATTCCGAACGCCGAAAATCGGCTTGTCCAAGCCAAATCCGCATGTTGCCGAGCGTGCGTTAGCGCGGCTCGAGCGTGTGCAGAGCCCCGGCGCAGTACGGCGCCTGGACGAGTAGAGCCCGGGCGGCCGTTTCTCCTGACGGCCGTCTCGGCGCTCCTCGCCGTCGACCCCGGAGTCCCAGAGATTCCGACAGCTACTCCCAGAACGGATCTCGTGTACGTACAAAGCGCAGGCTGGCCGTGAACGGAGACGACCGCGGCGGCCGCCCGGGAACCGTCATTGACTACAAGCCGCCGAGGGGCCGCTAGCGTTACTCGATGTTTGGGCTGGGCGCTCGTTCTGCATCGTCGCGGCGGAGGACGCCGATGAGCACGCCGTCCGAACGGGTGACCGGCAGACTGGTGAGATCCTGCTTGCGCATTCGTTCGACCGCTGCGTCGAGCTCGTAGCTCGGCCGGACGGTGCTCGGCCCGAGCGTCATCGCCTCCCCGACGGATACGTCGTCGTCGCGCGCGAGCGCTGCTCGTCCCAGCCTTCCGAGGACGATGCCGTGCTCGTTCGTGACGAAACAGGTGTCCCAGCCGGCGGTGTGCACGCGTTCGCGCACCTCGGGCATGCGGTCCTCAGGCCCGCAGGCGGGAACGTCAGCGCGAACATGGGCGCCGACGCGGGTGCTGCTGGGCCTTTGGCCTTCGAGCGGGAGGCCGAAGGAGCCCCAGTCGGCTTTGCCGGCGTCGTAGTCGTAGACGCGGGTGAAGCCGATGCTTTCGAGCCGCCACGCGGCTCGCGGGCTCATGTCTCATTGCGTGTCGTAGCAGTAGACGATCACCGGCCTGTTCTTGTCCAACGGCAGGGTCGTTTCGCGGTCGAGTGTCTTGAGCGGGATGTTGATCGCGCCGGGCAGGTGTTCGTCGTCGTATTCGTCGGGCGGGAGCACCTCGACCAGCTGTGCCTCCTCTTCGTGAAGGAGGCGCTGGAGTTCGACGCGGTCGATCGGTGTAGGCATCACGGCTCCTCGAGGAGGTCGGCGAAGACGGTGCGGCCGGCTTCGATCGCGTCGGGAATCGAGATTGGGAACCCGCTGAGTTCTGGATGCGCGACGAGGTAGGTGTTCGCGGAGTCGTCCGTCTGGAAGAAGTTGACGACATCGCAGCAGCCGCGGAAGCTCGGACCGTCACAGCCGGCGCTGCCGACGAGCACGACCGCGGTTGTTGGTTCCCACCAGGCGCCCTCGCCCGGATCGAGGCGCACCCAGATCTCGCCGCCGCTGAGCGGATCGTGCGAGGTGATCTCGATCGGCCGCTCGAGCATGGGCGCGAGTCCGAGCGCGTCGATCGCGCACATCGCCTCGACCCGATGCGCGCCGTCGATGAGAACGGAGTGGCCGCGCGGGCGGGCCGAGAAGGGGTAGGCAACAAGTATCTCGCCGCTGCTGGGGTCGTGGTGGACGAGGTCGAGCTTGGCGAACAGGTTGAGCGCGTCCTCGATCTCGAGGCCGAGGTCCGAGGCCAGGTCGCAGAGCTCGTCGACGGCGGGTTGGCCGCCGCGGGCGAAGGACGAGAGGATCCAGCGGCACAGGGTTCGCTCTTCGTCATGGAGACGCGTGAGGCGCGCCGACCCGAAGCGCTCGGGCGCGATCCCCGCGACCGACAGCGCACGCTGCGCGATCTCCTCCTGCTCAGGTGGCGCGTTCATGCAGCCGACCGAGGGACGGTCAGATCGGGTGTGAGGAAGGCGTGGTAGCGGGCCTGGTGTGCTTCGGCGTCGAACTCGCCCTCCCAGACGCCGAGCCTGCCGTTGAGCCAGGCATAGCGCTGGTCGTCGCTTTCAAAGCGGAGCGTCGCTGCGACCCGCCAGCGCTGGTCGCTGAGGTGTTCGCGCTTCCCGAAGCCTCGGCCCTTCACTCGAACCTCCGCGCCGTCGCCGGTGGCGATCTCGAGGATCGGATTCATCTGACAGACGAGCTCGCCCGGTTGCTCGAACAGCGTCCAGCGGAAGCTGCCGGTGAGCTTCTCGCCTCGAGCGATGCCCTCACCGCTGCCGGTCAGCTGGCCCTCGCCGTCGGCAGTGATCGGCGCCATCCCCTCTCGATACTGCAACTCCGCGTCGAACAGGTGCTCCAGACTCATCTCTCCTTGCTCCTTTCTCGTTTAGCTGAGGGCTTGTTGCAGCCCGCGGTCGAAGCCGGCGAGATCGGTCTCGCCGAGGACGCGGGCAACGATGCGGTGTCGGCGATCGAGGAACAGCGTCGCCGGCAACCCCTGCAGCTGGAAGCGGGCCGCGATCAGCCCGTCGGGGTCGAAGATGCTCGGGTGATCCAAATCGAAGCGGCGGTAAAAGGCTTTCGCGGCGGCGCGCGTGTCTTGGACGTCGACGCCGACCACCTGCGCCTGCGGATGCGTTCGCTCGAAACGCGCAAGAGCGCGCGCTTCCGCAGAGCAACCGGTGCACCAGGACGCCCACATGTTGAGCACGATCGGCTTCCCCGCGTACGCGGCCAGACTGACAGCTCGGCCGGTGATCGGATCGGTGCCGCTGAGCTCGAGCGGCGCGCCGCCAGTGCCTCCGCTCGCTGCTAAACCTGTCGCGGATGTTCCGGTACCGCCGCTCGTGAAGGCGAGCGTGAGCGCTGCCGCGGCCGCGAACATGACAGCGGTGGCGGCGACCGCAATGCGGAGGCGGCGGCGCGAGGGCTGCCTCTGGTGCGTCGCTTCGGCGGCGCGTTCGCGTCTGGCGCGCCGTCCGCTCATGCCGATGCCATGCGATAGCCGGAGGTGGAGCCGGCCGCCGCCGAGATCAGGCGCGAGCTGCGGCGCGTCGCCGGCTCATACACCGGTGGATGCAGGTCCATGCGGTCTCCTTTCCGGTTGCGTCAGTGCCGACGAGCGCGCGACTGCCACGTCTGCCGCTCTCGCCGGCCGGAAGACCCAACGCCAGAGCGCCCAGATGACGAGCGCCGCCAAGGCGGCGAGCACAGCGGTCGCGACCGTCTGGCCGGTGCCCGACCCGAGCCAAGTCGCGGCCTGGCTGGAGAAGCTCCCGCCGCGGTCGATCAGCGAGCGGCCGCTCGTGCGCGCGTCTGAGCCGGGCCAAAGGAAGAACGCCCAGTAGTAGACGACGTAGGCACCGGCGAGCAAAAGCAACGCGCCGCTTGTGCGGTTGACGTAGGGGACGAGCCGGCGCAGCGAACGCGCAAGCCCTTGTTGCGACAGCGTGGCGGCGACCGCGAGCGCGGTCAGGATCGTGCCCATTCCGGCCGCGTAGGCGAGGAAGCTGAGCGCGCTGCCGGCGACGCTGCCCGTCACGGCGCTCCCGGTGGCGGCGAGGAAGATCGGCAGCGTGCACGAGAGCGAGGCGGTGCCGTAGCCGACCCCGAACAGCACATCGCCGCGCAAGCCGCCGCCCGCGCTTCGGTAGCGGAGTTGCGGCAGCCGCAGACGCAAGTGCGCACCGGCGAGCACAGCCGCGCCGGCGAGCACGAGCGCGACCCCGATCACCAGGCCAGCCCAAGGAAGCGCCCGCGTCAACTCGCGCGCGCCGAGACCGATCGCCGTGCCGATCGTGCCGAACACGAGCATGAAGCCGGCGGTCGTCACCCCGCCGACCAGGAGGGCGCGACTGACGGCGTCGGCGCTCGGGCGGGCGCCGTCTTCGACGCCGACGCGGCGGGCGAGGTAGGCGGGCAAGAGCGCGAACCCGCACGGGTTGACTGTCGCGACGGTGCCGGCGACAAAGGCGAAGCTGACCGTGCTGCCGGTCACCCGCGGACGCCTGCCTCTCGCAGCAGCGCCTCGCGCACCCAGCGCTCGTCAGGCTGGCCGCTGACGCCAGCTTCAGTACGGAAGATGCGACAGGAGATTGCGTAGTCGTCGCGCTCCGCCGTCTGCGGATCGACGTCGAAGCCGCCGACGCGGATCGTCGGCGAGCCGAGGAAGCGCAGCCGCTGCGCCGCCTGCTGGTCGGGCACGTTCAGCAAGCGCAGCTTCGGGTCGATCCCCAGCTCATGGCTGATGCGCTCGACGAGCGCGATCGCCGGATGGTGGTTCGGGCAGCCGTCGAAGTACAAGATCTCCACCAGCGGACCCTCTGCCGCCGCCTTGTCGACGTGGTCATTAGGGGTCGGTGCGCAGCAGTCGCCGTTGCTCATGAGCGCGTCCGCAGGATCGAGGAGGACCTGTCGCTTCGGTGACGGCGCGTGTGCAAGACGAGCATCGCGACTGCGACGATCAGGACGAGTGCGGCGAGCGCGATACCGCCCACCCAGGCGGCGAGCGCGACGCTGATCCCGGCGCCGGCGATCAGCGGCAAGCCGATGCAACACGCGATCGGGATCAACGCGAGCAGACCGACGCCGACGCTCGAGCGGGGCTCAATCATCGTCGTTGTCCTCGAGCGGGGGACGCGGGGGGATCACGTCTCCGAACGCCGCCTGCGTCAGGATCCCGCCGAGCCGGTAGGCGTCCTCGATCGGGAGCGTGAACGCGCCGGGATGCTCATCGATCCAGGCCTCTGCGGCTTCGGCCGAGGGGAAGAAGTGGACGTAATGGCAGAAGCTCTCGATCGTGTTCTTGACGAAGTCGGACTTGATCGGAACGAAGGAGACGACCGCCTCGTGCGGAGAGACGTCCCGTGGGCCGTCGGGCGTTGCGGTCAGCGAGATCGGGGCGCCGTCGATTGGGGAGCGGGAGGTGACCTCGACGGTCTGGTCGAGTATCCGGGGGATGAGCAGGGTGTCCCAGGCGCACCACGCCCAGAGCGTTCGGCCGTCGACGTGTACGCGGTGTTCGCCCATCTCGCGGATCGTGAGGCCGAAGTAGCCGATCACGAGCCCGTCGTCGTCTCGGAACGCGCCGCGCATCTGGTCGAGGGCGCCCGCGACTTGCCGCTCGGGCAGTCCAATGTCGCGGGCGACGCTGCTGACCTCGACCGGAGCCCCTTTGGCGAGCCGGCGCTGCAGCGCGACCCCGATCCGCTGCTCGATCTCGGTGTGCTTGGGGATGACGCCGACGAGATCGTTGGTGAACTGATCGAGGGTGGGGGTTGTGGTCTGGCTCATCGCTCGTCGATCCGGCAGCAGGCCGCAACGTGTTCGGCGTTGTCGTCGAGCAGCGCCTGCGCGAGGTCGAGCATCTTGACCACGCGCTTGTCGGCGATCCGGTTGTAGACGGTGCGGTGCTCGCGGCGGGCTTCGATGAAGCCACACCAGCGCAGGCAGGCGAGATGATTGGAGACCTTCGGTTGCGGCTGGCCGAGCCGCTCGACCAGGGCGCCGACCGAGAGCTCGCCTTCGTCGCGGAGGAGCTCGAGGATGCGGACGCGGGTCGGGTCGCCGAGACCGCGGAAGTACTTGGCGACCAGGTCGCCGCGAGCGGGGGCCTCGGGCAAGCGGAAGGGGGCTTCGAGCACGGACATCGGCATCTCCTCTGATGTATCTACCAATCATGATATCAGAACTGAGTGACCTCAGGCTCCGCCGAGGCGCTGCCTGAGCGGGCCCGCCGTTGCGCCTCTGCCGTCACGCTCTCGAGCGAGGCTCGCACTGTCTGCTCCCACACGGCGGCGACCTTGCTTCCCCACCAGCCGCCGACTGCCCACAGGTCGGTGCCGAGCTCGCCCGACCAGACCAGCTCCGTGCCGGCGTCGACGGCGCGCAGCGCAAATGATTCGCAGACGTGCGGCACCGGGCCGCGCAGGAGCCGGAGCTCGATCCGCTCCGGCCGTTCGAAGCGAACCGTCTCGACCGTGATCGCCGTGCCGAGCGGCGTCTTCGTGAAATGGGCGGCGAGCGCCATGTCACTCCCGCGCGCCCACACCTGGAGCTTGTCCTGGAGCGCGTGCGGCGTGCGGCGCAGGTACGGGTCGGCGACGACGTCGAAGACCATCTCAGGCGGCGCGGCGATCCGCCAGGCGACCGGGCCGAGCGGCCGCAGCCGCCGCCCGATGCCGACGTCGATCGTCACCGCCGCGGTCGCGACCAGCCGTACGAAGCCCCCCAACCCGAGCAGAACGAGCGAGGCCCGCCCGATCACACCGACGCAGCTTCGACGCGAAGCGTCCTGGCCATGGCGAGCGCGAGTGCGCCGATCCCGGCGAGTCGGGAAACGGCGGCCGTTCGGCCTCGCTCTCCACGAACTCGACGTTCGCGGCGCCCAACTCATCGGCGGCCGCCCGCGCCGTCACGAGCATGGCGGGCGTCGTGTCGATCCCGGTGACATGGCCCTGCTCGCCGAGCATCTGCGCTGCGATCAGCGAGCCGGTGCCGGCGCCTGACGTCGCAGCCATATTTCCGCTCGCAGAAGCCGCCACGGCGCTCAAGGGCGCCGGAACCGGCCGCTCCAAGGGCGCGAACGTCCTCACGCTCGATCGAAGCTAAACGGGATGGAGCCTTTACAGAGCCCAGCGCACCCGCCCGCTCGTCAGTGCCCAACCTCGAACACGACCTTGCCATGCTTACCGCGGGCCGCGACTCGCTCGAACGCCGCCCGGGCCTCCGTGAGCGGAAAGACCGAGTCGACCTCCACGCGAAGCTCGCCTGCGTCCACGAGCGCTCTCAACTCCAGCAGTTGCTCGTGATCGGGTTCGACGATGAAGTAGCTCGCGCCCGGCATCTCCTCTGCGATCGTGACCACGCGCTCGCCCGCCGTGACCTCGCCGCCACGAGTGTCGAAGACCAGATCGACCGGACCCCGTTCCACGACCGCTGCGCCGGCGTGTCGCGCAAGCTGGACGGCGATGTGCCCAACCCCGCCCGAGGCACCCGTGATCAGCACTCGCTCGCCTCGGGCGAGCCGCCCGTGCACAAACAATGCTTGCCAGGCGGTCAGCCCGCCCATCGGCAGAGCTGCCGCCTCGACGTGGCTCAGCCGCAAGGGCTTCGGTGCAAGCACATCGGCTGGGACGGCGGCGTACTCGGCAGCCACGCCGTCGCGATCGAAAGGCGTGAGCGCATATACCTCGTCGCCACTGTCGACGACAACGCCCGAAAGCTCGTACGACGGAATCGCCGGCAGCCGATCGACCGGCCACTCCAGCTCGTCACGTGTGATCGCCGCCGCATGCACGCGCACCAGCACCTCGCCCGGATCCGGCGAGGGCGTCTCGATCTCCTCAACCTTCAAGCCGTCATCGTGCAGCCGTACCGCTAGCACACCGCTCCCTGCACCTGTCGGGACTCGTTACTCAGGAGATCCTGCCATCGGGCTCGTCGCCCGCGCGCTCGCCGCGAGCGCCTATCCGCTTCGCCGCGACGTTGAGCTCGCGAGCAGCAACATCGACCGCCTCCGCGACCGCGTCGCCTCCTCCCCCCTCGCCGACTGGTTCGCACGCCACTTCCCGAATGTCGGCGCCGACGAGCAGCGCGCCGAACTCGCAGTTGTCGCCCGTGGCCAGTCGACCGCCGATGAATTCGTCCAGCTGATCCGCACGCCGGGGGCGAACGCGCACTCGAGCTCGATTGCGCGAGGCTCGGTGCTGCTCATCGAAGCGTCTCCTTGTCGGGTGGAGGGGCGAAGGGAGAGGCTGCCGGTGGGGGCCGGCGGCCTCTCGGTACGCGCCTTCGTTAGGGGACGAGCGGGCAGTTGACGACGAGCGACGTCTTGCGCAGCGTCAGCTCGCCGGCGGCCCTCGCCGCCGTCACCTGCGCGTAGGACGTGAGCAGGCGCTTGTGCGCGCCCGCTTTCCAGGTCGCCATGACGATCCCCCACAGCGGCGGGTAGTCGGTCGCGCCGGGAGCGATCGTCTCTTTGGTGATGTTGTGTTGGCCTGCGACGCCGTTCGTGAGCGCGACCAGCGGTAGCACCGCGTTACCGGGAGCGACCTTCACCGGGCCGAGGTCGTAGTAGTGGATCGTCTTGCCGGCGGAGAAGCCGGCCACCCGCTTCTGCCCGAAGCCGAGCACGGGGCAGTTCACGACCGTCTTCGTCGCGGTCACGGTGATGTCGCCCTTGTTCACCGCTGCGTCGACGTCGGCCTTCGACTTCAGCAGATACGGGGTGACGCCGCTCTTGAACGTGACCATGTTGATCTGCCAGAGCGGCGAATAGTCGGCCTGGCCGGGCACGGTGTCGACGATGTTGTGCTGACCTGTGGCCGGGTCGGTTACCGTCCAAAGAGGGGCGAGCTTGTTCCCCGCCTCCAGCTTGATCGGACCAAAGTCGAAATAGCCGATGGTCCGGCCGCGATAGAAACCTGGCGTCACCGCCTTCTTCGCGACGGCCGGCCTCGCAGCGACAGGGGCCGCCACCGCGGCCGCCGCCACCGCCGAAACTCCGACGATGACGACGAGCAGTGCGACGAACTTCTTCACGTGATCCTCCTCTTCGGGAAACGAGCGTTCCTTCACGGAATCACGCATCTCTGAACCCAGCCTTGCGCCCGGCTTACAAGTCTCTGAAAGGTGCGCGCGCTTCGCGCTGCTTGATCGCGACGATGAGCCCGTAGGGATCTCGGCGCCGGGGACGGCCCACCAAATGCGCGGCGACGCGCGACCCGGTTCGGCCGGACAGCCGCGACCGCGAGCACGCATGCGGCGATTCCGCGGGCGATCGAGTGCCTGATCGCCGCGATCCGTCACTGGCTCGACCGCCAGGCCGATGGCGACGTGCCTTCGTGGTTGCGCGCCCTGCGCGACCCGGTGCTAGCGCGAGTCATCGCCGCGCTGCACGCGCGGCCAGCCGAGCCGTGAACGGTCGAGCACGTCGGCGACGGAGATGAGACCGCGGGCCGCTAGGAGGTCGACATCTCGCCCATCGCCGCCGCATTCGCGACGATGCGCTATTTCACGGCGACGACGTCGATGGGACGAATATCGGGGTCGGAGGACAGAAGCTCGGGGCCCACGGCAGCGAGAGCCTTGGGGATCTCGCCGTCGAGGTGCGCCTGACGGTCTTCGACGGTCTCGAAGGTGTCGAAGACGCCGAAAGTCGTGTCGTTGACCTTGAACGCGTACCACGTCACGGTCCCCGGCTCTTGAACGGCGATCTCTCGCCCTGACGAGAGAAACGCCGCGAGGTCCGCTTCCTTGCCGGGTTTTGCATCGAGGAGGGCGAGCAGTCCGAATCTCACGCTCATCTCGTTTCCCCTTTCTCGTTCGGTCGGGTGGTTGCGTGGAGGCGAAGGTTCGCGCGCGCTGCGTCGAGGGCGATTCGGAGCTGGCGCGGGTCGCGGCGTACCTGGGTGAGCAGGAGGCCGCCCTGGATGCTGGCCATCGTCGCGCTGGCGAGCTCTGCGGGGTCGGCGTCCTCGCGGAGCTTGCCGCGGGCCTTCATCCGGACGAGGCCGTCGCGCAGAGGGGTTTCCCAGCGCTCGAGCCCGGCGGCGATTGCCGCTCGGGCGCCGGCGTCCCGTTCCGCGAGCTGGCCGGCGAGCGAGCCGATCGGGCAGCCACCGCGCGCCTGGCGGTCGACCTGCAACTGGACGAGTGAGTCGAACCAACGGTCGATCCCGGCCCAGGTGTCGAGATGGTTGAGCAGGTCGCCCTGGAAGTCGATGACCGCGTCGGTCGTGACGTCGACCACGGTGCGGACGAGGTCATCGCGGTCCTCGAAGTAGTGGTAGAGCTGGCTGCGACTGGCGCCTGTGCGCTCGCAGACGTCGTCGAGACTCATGCCGGCCGCGCCTTTTTCGGCGACGAGCTCGGCCGCGGCCTGGAGGATCCGCTCCCGGGTTGCGCGCCCCCTCCTGGTCGCGGGGGCTTTCGTCTCTGCCATGCGGAGATGGTAGCTCGATTGGACTTGACAGTCCAGTTATGCTGTATGGACTATTTAGTCCAATCAATTCGGGAGAGTGACATGAACGAGCTAGTTGGAAAGCGAGCGCTCGTCACAGGTGGAACGTCCGGGATCGGCCGCGCAGCCGCGGAGGCGCTCGCCCGCGAGGGCGCCTACGTGCTGATCAGCGGCCGCAGCGAGAAGCGCGGCGCCGAGGTGGTCGCGGCAATCGAGGCGGCAGGTGGCGAGGCGGAATTCGTTCGTGCCGATCTTGCCTCGGCCGAGGACGTACGGGCGCTCGCCGCGCGCGCGTCCGACGTCGACATCCTCGTCAACAACGCCGGCGTCTTCCCCGCCGGCCCCACGCACGAGCTCCCGGAGTCCGCGTTCGACGAGACGTTCGCCGTCAACGTCAAAGCGCCGTTCTTCTTGACGGCGGTGATCGCGCCGCAGATGGTGGCGCGCGGCGGCGGCGCCATCGTCAACGTCACGACAATGGTCGCCGAGTTCGGCATGGCCGGCCTGTCGGCATACGGCGCTTCGAAGGCTGCGACCGCGCTCCTCACCAAGGCGTGGGCGGCCGAATACGGGCCTCACGGCGTCCGCGTCAACGCGGTCTCCCCCGGGCCGACCTCGACGCCGGGCACCGAGGAGATGGGCGACGGCTTCGCCGCCATCGTCTCCACGATCCCACTCGGCCGCGCAGCCGACCCGGAGGAGATCGCGGAGTCGATCCTCTTCCTCGCCTCCGAGCGCGCGAGCTACCTCAACGGCGCCGTCGTCCCCGTCGACGGCGGCCGCGTCGCGGTCTGAGAAGACCGGCGCCGCTCCATTCACCAATCGAACGTGAGAGGAGGCCAGCGATGGCCGTAACTGTTGATGTCTCCTCGGGGCTTCTCGCCTTCGTCTTCGCGAATGCCGCGCTCGCGAAGCTCGTCCGGCAGCAGCTGCCCGCGAAGCTCCTCCGGCAGGAGCTGCAGGTGCAGACCGCAGCGAAGCTGCACATACCGTGGGATCGTTTACCAGTTGATCGGCGTGCCGGAAGCGGTGGCGATCGGACTGCTGGTTGGTTACGCAAGCGCGCCGTTGGGAGCGGCCGCGGCGCTCGGGATCGCGCTGCTGATGGCAGGCGCACTCTTCTTCCGCCTTCGCGTCCTCGATCGGCTACTTGCTCGCCGACGCCACGCTTCTCGGCCTGGCGATAGCGATCGCCGTTCTCCGGATCAGTTGAGCCCCAGGCCGTAGCTATCGGCGCTGACGCACTCGCCCGACGCCGACCCGGCTTTTGCTGCGAAGGACGTCCGCGGCGGAATCACCACGCTTACACAGATCGTGATTCGAGGATGCGCTTGAGTTGGCTGAGATCGTTTTGGTTTGCGCGTCGCATCGCGGTCGCCATGATCGGCGCGGCGAGCCTGGAGAAGCCTGTGGGCTCGCCTCGGTTGCGCAGGGTCATCTTGGTGCCACCGTGGCTGCTCTCTTCCCAGGTGTAGGTCGTCTCCATCGGGAACGGGCCCTCGGCGGTGCTCATGACGAGTCGCTCGCCGCGGACGAGCGTCTTGATCTCGTAGGTGTAGGCGAGGCGGCGGCCGAGGAACTTGGCGACGAACGCGATCTGGGAGCCGACGGCCAAGGGCGGCTCTGTCTTCCATTCGACCGTCTTGATATTCCGGTACCAGGCGGTCGCGTTGTCGGGGTCTGCGGCGAAGGCGGCGACCTGGTCGCGGGGCCGGTCGATCTCGATCTCGGTCTGGATGTCGACCGGCATCGCTGTCAGGTGAAGACGGGATTGGCGCGGCCGCTCTCGGTGTATTCCTTGAGCCGGACCATGATCTGGCCCCAGGTGTAGGCGACGCGGCCGGCCTCCTCGTCGTCGGTGAAGCCGGCGTGCCGGAAGCTGACGGTCGCGCCATCCTCGCGCTTCTCGACCTCCCAATGGACGGTCGTTCCGACCCAGTGCGGTGGGAACGTCTCCGTGCGCCAGACGACGCTGGACTCGTCGGACTGCTCGAGGCGAAGATCGAACGGCGCCGGCGCGATCGCGAACTCGAGCTTCAGCGTCTCGCCGACCTCGGCCGGAACGTCGGCGCGGCTCGTCCAGAAGCCCTTGATCCCCTCGGTCGTCTTCACAGCCTCGAGTACCTGCGCCGGTGGAGCGTCGACATCGAAGCGGAACAGCACATCGCTCATCTGGCCTCCTTCATTTTAGTTGCGCCGCAAACGTACCATTCATTTCGCCGCCCGCTAAAATAACCCTGTGGACACACTCAAACTGGTCGCCGAGCCGCGCCGCCGAGAGATCCTGCGCCTCGTCTGGCGCGACGAGCTGCCCGTTGGCGAGATCGCCGACAAGCTCGAGCTCAGCTACGCCGGCGCCTCGCAACACCTGGCGCTGCTGCGCGAAGCCGGCTTCGTGCAGGTGCGCCGCGACGGAAAACAGCGTCTCTACCGCGCCGACCACCAACAGCTCGGACCGCTAAAGCAGTTCCTGGAGTCATTCTGGGCAGAACAACTCGACCGGCTCGCGACCCTCGCCGAAGAAGCCGAGCACGAGTGAGCGACGTCATCGTCACGCGGCGCATCAACGCCTCGCCTGCAACCGTCTTCTCGTTCTTCACCAACCTCGAACGCTGGACCTCGTGGCAAGGCGTCGACGGCGAAATCGACGCCCAGCCCGGCGGCATCCTCCGCCTCCGCATGCCCGGCGGCCAAATCGCCTCAGGACAATTCATCGAGGTCATCACCAACCGAAAACTCGTCTTCAGCTGGGCCTGGGAAGGCGACGCACCGCCCGTCACCGCAGGCTCGACCACCGTCGTGATCGTACTCGAACCCGACGGCACCAGCACGCTCCTCCGCCTGACCCACAGCAACCTCGCACCGCCACCCATAGCCGAACACCACCGGCAAGGCTGGGAGCGCTACGTGGACCGTCTGCGCACACGCGCCGAAGGACGCGACCCCGGACCAGACGCGCCGCAGCCATAACTCCCAGCCTCCGCCCCATTATTCAGGCGGCGCTCGACGCATCCGAGAGTGGCGTAGTGGACTAGGAGTTCGTCGTCGTGACGAGCCAGCACGTGGGGCGCGACCACGATCACCCCCTCTCTATTTGCGGGTAGGGACCCGATCTCCCCTTGCCGCGAGGCGCCCGTCGCACCACGTCGGGCGCGATGGTAAGGAGGGGTCGACGGTTCGAGTCCGTCAGAGGGCTTCGCTGGTTAGCTTGCTATCTCCGGGCTGTCGTTGTCGGGGTTGACGCCGTTCTTGTGGTTCGGCGTCCACCAGCGTCCACCGGTCGAAGTCGGGCGCGTTCAAATGCGTCGAGGAGGTTTGATCGCGTTTTCGGCGACTTGGCGGGCTCACCTCTCGCCGCTTTCTGTGAGGGGGAAGCGGCGCATCACGGTGTCGGCGTCGACTTTGTGGCGGTATGCGCTTGGGGCGACGCCGAACGCCCGCTTGAAGGCGCGGCTGAACGAGAACTCGGATTCGTAGCCGGCGAGCCTTGCGATTTCTGCCAGGGCAGCATCGGTTGTCCGTAGTTGCCGGCTGGCGCGCGCGAGGCGGCAGCGGGTGACGTAGCGGATCGGCGAGTCGCCGGTGAGAGCGCGGAAGCGAGCCGCGAAGGCGGAGCGGGACATCGCGCTCAGCGCGGCGAGCTCGCCGAGGCTCCAGGCGTGCTCGGGATGTTGGTGGATCGCATGTACTGCGGGCGCGATTCCGCGATCGTGGAGCACCTCGAGATCGAGCTTCTCGGTCTCTTGGAGTTCGATCAGCGTGGCTCTGAGCGCCTGTGTGAGCATGACCTCGGACAGGCGTTCGAGGAAGGCCGCAGCTCCTGCTCCGGGTTGGTGTACCTCGAGCGAGATAAGCGCGAGCGTTGCGCTGAGCCATGGCAGCGGTCGGCCGCCGTTGCCTGGCACGGAGATGACACTGGGGAGTGCGGAGAGCACGGGATGCTGTCTGTGCCCCTCGATCGCGAAGGCGCCGCAGAGGAGTTCGGTGGTCGCGCCTCCGCCGCCGGAGCGCAGCCGGAGCTCCGCGTCGACGGGATCCCTGGCGAGAAGATCTTCAAGCCAAAGGGTGGGGCTGTCCGGGTCGTCGCGCAACCAATGCGTCTCGCCGCGCGGCAACACGACAATGTCGCAGGCACGAAGATGCCTCGCTTCCCCGGCCGCGTCGACTTCGAGCCAGCACTCTCCTGAGGCGACGACGTGGAACGCCGCAAGTCCGTGCGCGTGGACGCCGAAGCCCCACGGCGCGCTCAAGGTCGAGCTGCAGTAGACCGTGCTCGAGACGCGGAGATCGCGCAGGAGCGCGTCGACCGCGCCCGACTCGACCGAGCTCGACAGGCGGTCGGTCACCTCGCCGACCCCACGCCGCCCTCGGCACTCGATTGTTGGGGCGTCGATAGCCTTGTTCGCGATCGCCTGTCGACCGCGCAGGTTTTCACGGTCGTCTCGATCTTGGCGGGGCGGTGGGGCGACCGCTCTCCAGGTACTGCTTGAGGGCGGCGGCAGTCTCCTCGACCGTCTTCTTCCCGTTCGCGCGCAGCATCGGTTTCATCAGTCTGAAGAATCCGCGCGCTTCCATCTCGAGCTCGTGGTCGATGCGCGTCTCGCCGTTGCCGAGTTCGGTGAAGAGCCAGCGGTGGCCACCCGTGAGCATCCTGGTCAAGGGGACGACCATGACCCGCTTGTTCGGCTCAAACTCGCGCAGCTCGTTGGTGATCTTCCCGAACCCCTTGATCCCCATCTCGAACCGAGTGCCTTCGCCGATCTCGCCGCTTGTGAGCTTCCTCGCCGACGGGTTGCGCGGACTCCAGGACGGAAACTCGTCGAGCCGGACGGAGGTGTCGAAGACCTCGGCCACGGGACGCCGGATCGTCTGGCTCATCCTGAAGTAGACGGTCAACTGGCCCTTGGACCTCCCTCGAGGTGGGCCTGCAATGCCTGCGCGGTGTTGCGGAGGTTCCTTCGCCCGGTCCGCGCGACCATCGGCGCGAAGAGTCGAAACACGCCTTTGGGCACCATCTCGAGCTCGTGGTCGACGCGCGTGCCCTCGGCCTGAGCGGTAAAGAGAAAGCGGTGGCCGCCGGAGAGCGTCTTCAGTTGCGGCACGATCCGTACGCGCTCGTTCCGCTTGAACTCGTGCAGCTCCTGGACAACCTTGCCGAACCCTTTCAGCTGCCACTCGAACCGTGAGCCGTCCCCGAGCTCGCCTGCATCCAGTCGGCGCGACGACTTGATGGTTGGATTCCAGAAGGCGTAGTTCCCAGCGTCAATGACGGTGTTGAAGACATCTTCGACGGGCCTGGCGATCACCTGTGTCCGTCTGATCAGAGCCATCGTCTGCCTCCCCCGTTGGCCCAGGCGATGACCGCGGGTGGGGAGATCGCAGCGACGTAAGGCTCGCCCATCGTTCGCTCAGACGGCGCGCTGCCGCGCCTTGCGCCGCCCGCTCTGCGCGGCCGCCCACACCTCGTGCTCTGGGACCTGCTCGCCGACGACGTAGAGGAAGTAGTAGGCGCCGGTATCGCCAAGGAACCGGAACTGGCGTTTCAGATCGACCACGGTGGTCTCAAAGTCGTCGTGGGAGCGCAGGTAGCGGCGGAAACTGCCGTGCTCGGCCTCCAGCTCGAGCAGCGTCTGGGCGTTGTCGACCGTTCCCTCGAGCTTGCCGCGGTTTCGTATCACGCGCGGGTCCGCCATCAGCGCGTCGATGTCGGCAGCATCGAGGGCCGCCACCGCGTGCGGGTCGAAGCCTGCGAACGCTTCGCAAATGCCGTCCCATTTCGCGTCGACCACCTGCCAGCTGATCCCGCCTTGGAAGACCGCGCGCGTGATCGTCTCCAGATAGCCGGAGAGGTCACGGGGGCGCGCACGCTTCGGTGGGGCGCCGGGCGGCATCCTCGACCTCAGGCGTGCTGTTGCTCGAACATCGCCGAGAATGGACGTGCGTCGAAGAACGCCTGCATCGACTCGACTTTGCCGTCTCGGACCGTGTACCACTCCGCGACGGGCGCCGTCGGGATCGGCACCGTGTGCAAGTCGTAGATCACGCACACCTGGTCACCCTGCGCGACAAGGCCACGGCGTTCCGCGCCGGTCACGATCTGGGCGAGCCCCCTGATCGACTCCATCAACGCATCCGCATTGTCAAGCGTCTCGATCGGGCCTTTGAACGACAGATCGTCGTGTAGCAAGCTGCGCGCCTTGTCGAAGTCCTTCGACGTCCACGCATCGAAATACCCCTCGACGATCTCAGCGGGACTGGCCATCCGGTCACTCCTCTCGCTCAGTGATCGATCTCTATGGGTGGCGGATGCTAGGAGCCAGCCGCTGTGGCCGCCATAGCTCGTCGGCCGCAATCCATAACCGAGAGTCCAGCACGACCGATGCTCATGGACTCGTTTCTCCTACAGGGCGGGCGGCCAGCTGGGGCTCGAGCCCCTTGGGGTCGAACCGCCAACGAGCGTGGACGTCAGAGGAGAACGGGTCCGGGGTGATGTCCTCCGAGCCGGCCTCGACTCCGGCCGCCTCTTCGCGGCGCACCGCCTGCAAACGCGCACGAGTTCATCGTCCCGACGAGCCAAAGCTTCGCCGCCGCCAACGGCCGAGGACTTCCGGCAAGCTTGCCAACACGGTCGTTCTACCCGCTCAGACAACGCAGGCGCGGTGCCAGGTGTTAGACCCAACTCCAGCGTCTCATGACTCTGGCTCGCGTGCCAGCCTCTCGAAGAGACATCTCTCCTTCGTCCTCAGCCCACCGTTTCGCCGACGACATCGACGTCCGCACGATTGTCACTCTGGCCCACGGCCCTACCTCCGAGCACGGTGACCGTCACCAGGGCAACCGTCAGCAGCGCGAGCGTCCGCGGGAGCCCAGCCTGGTCGGAGATGAAGCCGATAATGGGCGGACCGACGATGAAGCCGGTGTAACCGAGGGTGAACGCGGCCGCAAGGGACGGTCCGGGAGGATCGATGCGTCCTGCGGCGCTGAACAGCAGCGGCACCGCGTTTGCGATACCGAGGCCGCAAACGGCGAAGCCGATCACGGCGGGACCTCTCTCACCGACCAGGAGCACGCCTCCGAGCGCGATCGCGACCAGCGCCGTCCCGATGCGCAGTAACCTGCCGGCGCCGATCCGGGCGTTGATGGCGTCGCCGCCGAGTCGCGCCAGGGCCATCCCGAGTGAAAATCCCGTGAACGCCAGGGCGGCCGTACCGGGGCTTGCTCCCGTGGTGTGCCGGAGGTAGATGCCGCTCCAGTCGCCGATGGCGCCCTCGGCCAGCATCACGAGGAAGCAGAGCCCGCCGATGAGGAGCACAGGCCGCGTAGGTAACGCGAGTCCACCTCCGGCCGACGAGTGAGCGGACGCGGCCCCCAGCCGCCGGATGATCCAGAGGCATAGCAGCCACAATCCGACGCCGACGATGAGGCTCTCGAGACGAGGATCGAGTCCTGCCGCCGCCGCGAGCGCAACAAGTCCGGAGGCGGCGAATCCTCCGACGCTCCATCCGCCGTGCAATGACGACATGATCGGTCGGCCGAGCGTCTCCTGGATTGCAACACCGTGTGCGTTCATCGATACGTCCATTGCCCCGTTACTCGCTCCGAAGACAAACAGGATTGCCCCAAGCATGTAGGGGCTCGAAGCCAGCAGCGGGAGCGGCAGCATGAGACAGAACACGAGCGTCGTCCACCTCACGAGTGATGCACTCGGACGGCGATCGAGGACGTGACCGGTCAAGGGCATCGCGATGAACGCTCCGGTCGCCATACAAAGCAGGCAGAGGCCAAGCGTCGCTCTTGAGATGCCGAGGTGGTCTTGCAGCCACGGGATATGCCCCACCCAGGTGCCAATCATCGCGCCGTTGACGCTGAAGACCGTGAACGTCGCCGTTCGTGGGCTCATACCGCCACTACGCGCATCCCTGCCGCTGCGAACACGCCCGTCCGATCCTCCCGGCCGTCAGTGACCAGGTAGTCGATCTCGTCCAGCGACGCGACCACCCACGGATCGGACATGCACAGCTTGTCCTGAGTCGCGAGCGCGACGATCTCATCTGCACAGGCGACCATCGCACGCTTCACCTGCGCCTCCTCCTCATTTGCAGTCGTAACCCCCACCTCAGGATGGAAGGCACAGATGCCTAGGACGCAGGCGTCCGCGCGGATCGCACGGAAGGCATCGACAGCGACCGGCCCGACCGCCACCTGCTCGTCTTTGAGCAGTCGACCGCCGACGACGACAACCTCAGTCTTTGGGTGGGCCGCCAACGCCGCGGCGACCGGCGGGGCGTTCGTGACGACAGTGCCGTCCCAGCCCGGCGGAAGACGACGCGCGAACTCAAGGGCGGTCGTCCCACCGTCGACAACGAGCGTTCGAGCCCACTCGACAAGTGGGACGGCCGCCTTCGCAATTGCGACCTTCTCCTCCTGCGCGACTTCGAGGCGGTGCTCGAACGGCAGCGCCTTCGGAGGCGACGCAAGCGCCCCGCCGTGAACGCGGTGAAGCAGACCCTGGCCGGCAAGCCCCTCGAGATCACGACGGATCGTGTCCTCGGAGACGCTCAGCCCCGCCACAAGCTCAGTGACGACGACTCGGCCATCGCGTTCAAGCCGAGCGAGGATCTCGTTCCTTCGTTCTGCCGCCAGCATCTCTGCTGGTTATAGCAGTTTAGTGCATGTTTTTGCGTGTTCATGACGGTCGACCTCTGCTCCCCCAGGGCACTGCCGCGGGCAGAGGGCGATGGCGAGCCGCGAAACGGTGGTCGACAGCTCCACGGCAGCCGCCGCATGAAAAGGGCCGCCGCGAATAGCGAATGCCCGACGGCGAGCAAGCCCCAGTGTTATTCGGACCGACGCCACGCGGGCATCGATCCCAAACGACGAAGCCTCTCGTGTCGACCTCGACTAGAGCAAATTGTAAGAATCACAACGAAATATGGGCGGTACTGGGCTCGAACCAGTGACCCCCAGCTTGTCGAGCTGGTGCTCTCCCAACTGAGCTAACCGCCCAAAACATGCCTATTTGCAGGCATTTTTACAGAAACATCGAACGAACTAGGCTCTCTCAACTCTCTGCAAAGTTCGGAGAAGAGCATTCTAGACGACCTTCGTTGACGGGTCCTGACGCAGCTGCGTCTCCCTCAGCCGCGACCTGGTTGGGCCCGCACCAGGGCGTTCGGAAACTCAGGGCGGAACCACTCGAGAACGGCTTCCGGGACGACTCCGCCGTAGTAAGACTGGACAACCACCGACTCGTTGACGGCCGCCTCGGCCTCTCCGCGAGCGAAGTGTTGCGCCCGGCCAAGACGATCGCCCGCATCGGGTTTCGGTGCTCTCCCCCATGCCGAGCTCAGAAACGCGTCATGAGTGGGTGAGCCATCGCCAGGTCCGGCACCGGGGCGTTCAAGCTGTCACCGGATCCACAGTTCATCGACAAGGTCAGGGACATCGTCGGGCTCTATCTCAGCCCGCCCGATGCGGCAGTCCTGCTCTGCATCGATGAGAAGCCGCAGATCCACAAGAGGACCGGAGACGCGAGCACGACTTGCGCGAGCAATGAGCGCGATCGCCACCTCCACCATTCGTCCAAACGTGCGTCGTTGCAGAACGAGTTTCAGCGTGGTAGAACACCCCATTACGTCGACGGGAGTCGCGAGCACCGAGTCCGCCCCCGGGCGACACCGCGACGACGCTCGGGGGAAGCTCACCGAGATCGGGTCGACGATCCGCGGCCTGCGACGTCGGCAGGGCCTATCGCTGCGGGATCTCGGCCGCGCGACCGGATTCTCCATCAGCTTCCTCTCGCTCGTCGAGCGCGGGCGGTCGTCGATCTCGCTCACCTCGCTGCACACGATCGCCGTTGCGCTGGACGTCGAGATGAACACGTTCTTCCCACAGAGGCGGCTCGAGCCGGTTTCGTCGGCGCACGTCAACCGCGCCCGCGGCGATGCCCGGCTGCCGATCCGCGGCGCACACACGTACCGCCTGCTCGGCGCAACCGGCTTCGACCGCGCGCTCGAGCCCCTGCTTGTCACCATCGCACCAAACGAGGAGGCCGATCCACGCGACGACTACGCGCACCAGGGGGAGGAGTTCGCCTACGTGCTCTCGGGCGAGATCGTCTTCACGGTCGACGGCGTCGAGCACACGCTCGAGACCGGCGACTGCATCCACTACAGGTCGACGGTTCCGCACCTGATCCGGAACGACGGCGCACGGCCCGCCGAGGTTCTCTGGGTGCTGACGCCACGGCTGTTCTGAAGGAGGGTCAATGCAAAGGAGGGATGAACAAATGAGCGATACCCGGGGACCCGCCGCGTGGGGGCGTCCGCTCACTCGCCGCGACGTCCTCATCAAGGGCGCCGTCGCCGGAGGTGCGCTGGCCGCGGGCGGCACACTCACCGGCAACGCGTTCGCGCGCCCGACTGCGGCGTGGATCCGCCATAACCGCGCAGCCAACTCCACGCTGGTCGTCGCGAACTTCGGCGACATGCAGAACCTCGACCCGTACACCTCGAGCGCCGACCAGGTGACCGGCGACATCCTCACCAACCTCTACGCGATCCCGGTCACGTTCCAGCTCGACGGGACGCACAACGAGGCCCGGTTCGCGCAGGCGAATGTGTTCCGCGGCCAGGTTGCCTCGGCGTGGAAGTGGAGCAACGACAAGAAGCAGATCGTCTTCACGATCCGCAACGGGATGAAGTTCCCTGACGGAAGCCCGATTGACGCGAACGCCGTCAAGTTCAGCCTCGACCGCTGCTTCGACGTGAAGGCCGTCGGCTCGTTCCTCTTCTCCATGGTCGGCCTCACGACCAAGGACCAGGTCGACGTCCTCGACGACCACCACGTTCGGTTCACGCTGCCGAAGCCGACGAGCCTGCTCTTCGGGAACATGGCGATGTTCTACGGCTCGGCAATCATGAATCCGGCGATCGTGAAGGCGCACGCGACGACGGCCGACCCGACAGCGCAAGGCTACTTCAAGACGCACACCGCGGAGTCGGGGCCGTACACACTCCAGAACTGGAACGTCGGCTCGGGCTGGACGCTGCAGGCGAACCCGGAGTTCTGGGAGCCCGTCAACGCGAAGACTGTTCAGTTCCGGGTGATTCCGGACGCGCAGCAGCGCGAACTGCTCGTCAAGTCCGGGAAGGTCGACCTCGCTCTCGGTATCCCGCTGAAGGACGTCCCGTCGCTGCGGAAGTCGTCGAACCTGAAGGTCGTCTCCGTCCCGACGCGCGAGGTTGCATTCGCGGGCTTCGACGTGACGAAGCCGCCGTTCAACAACAAGCTCGTCCGCCAGGCAATCCTCTACGCCATCCCCTACCAGACGATCATGCAGCAGGTGCTGTACGGGCAGGGCACCCAGCTAAAGAGCCCGATCCCGGCCGGCACCCCAAACAGCAGCTTTGCGTACTGGCACTACGACACCGACTACGTGAAGGCCAAGTCACTGCTCGCAAAGGCGGGACATCCGAAGGGCTTTTCGACGCAGCTCGACATCCAAACCGGCAACCCGATCGACGAGCAGACGGCGTCGTGGATTCAGCAGGGACTGCAGAAGATCGGCATCGGTGTGTCGATCAACAAGCAGCCGTCAGCGGCGTTCACGGCGCAGCTCCAGGCGAAGAAGCACGCGTTCTGGTTCTCGTCGACCTCGTGGATCTCGATCAACAACGACCCGCTCTACCACCTCTACTGGCTCTATGACCAAAGCTGCTGCACGTACGGCAACTACCTGAACCCGAAGGTCGAGAAGCTCGTCAACACGTGGGTGAACGCGCCGCTGAACGACCCAAGGCGAAAGGCGGCCGTGCTGGAAGCACAGAAGATCATCGTCGACGACGCGCCGTGGATCTTCCTGTTCCAGCCCCCGCAGATCTACATCACCAGCAAGAACGTCAAGGGGCTCGTCTTCTACCCAACGGATCTGTTCCTCCGCTACCAGTACTTCAGCAAGACCTGAACCCAATCGAGCACGTGCTCGGAACGCGAGCAGCAGGATGAAGCTCGGTTTCTATGCGGGCCGGCGCATCCTGCTGCTCGTACCGGTGCTGCTCGGCGTCACCTTCATCACGTTCGCGCTGACGCGGATCATCCCCGGCGACCCGATCTCGCTCATCGCCGGGCCGTACGTGAGCGCGGCGCGCAAGGCCGAGCTCCGCCATGCCTACTTCCTCGACCGGCCGTTCTACAGCCAGTACTTCCACTACATCCGTGACCTGCTGCACGGGAACCTCGGCACCTCGATCGTCTCCGGCCAGTCGATCGCGACCGAGCTCTCGCGGCGCTTCTCCGCCACCTTCGAGCTCACCACCACGGCACTCATCTTCTCCGTGCTCGTCGGAGTGCCGCTCGGGATCCTCGCCGCCGTCAAGCAGAACTCGTGGTGGGACGGCCTCTCGCGCGTGATCGGCATCGCGGGCATCTCGATCCCGGTTTTCTGGTCCGGGCTGATGCTCTCGCTGCTGCTTTTCTACAAGTGGCACGTTGCGTCGCCGCCGTTCGGCCGGATCGACCCACAGGTCGGGCCGCCGCACCACCTCACCGGCCTCTACCTCGTCGACTCGCTCCTGACCGGCAACTGGGCTGCCTTCAAGTCTGCGTTCGCGGCCATCTGGCTGCCGGCGTTCGTGCTCGGCTTCTCCGTGATGGCGCCGATCATGCGCATCGCGCGTCAGGGGATGATCGAGGCGCTCGACGCGCCGCCGACCGTCGCGCTGCGCGCTCTCGGTGCGAAGCCTTCGAGCATCGTGTTCCGGCACGCATTGAAGAACGCGATGCTGCCGGTGCTGACGATGATCGCCATCGTGTACGGCTATCTGCTCGGCGGCTCGGTGCTCGTCGAGACGATCTTCTCGTGGCCGGGGATGGGTCTCTACGTCTACAACTCGATCGGGTCGAGTGACTTCCCGGCTGTGCAGGGCTTCATCCTCTACGCGACGACGATGTACGTGATCGTCTTCCTGCTGCTCGACCTCGCCTATCTCGCGCTCGACCCTCGGGTGAAGTACTGATGCTCGACGCGACGGTTGCCCCAATCCGCGAGGAGCGCCCGTTCGCCCTCGCCTGGCGGCGGCTACGCGGGAACCGCGTCACGCTCGCCGGGTTCGTCATCGTCGCAATCGTCGTCATCTGCGCGATCTTCGCGCCGCTGATCGCGCCGTACGGGCCACAGGCAGGCAACGCCGCCGCGACGCTGCGCTCGCCGTCGATCAAGCATCCGTTCGGCACAGACTCGATCGGCTTCGACATCTTCTCCCGGACGATCTACGGCGCTCGCCTCGATCTGCTCATCGCATTCGGCGCCGTCGGGATCGCGCTCGGCGTCGGCTGCGCCTTCGGCGCGATCGCCGGCTTCCTCGGCCGCGTCGTCGACGAGATCGTGATGCGGCTGATGGACATGCTGTCCGCGTTCCCGAGCTTCATCCTCGCGCTGGGCGTCGTCGCGGCGCTCGGCCCGAGCCTGCCGAACCTGATCTTCGCGATCGCGCTCGTGAACGTCCCGGTGTATGCCCGGCTGCTCCGCGCACGCATCCTCACCGTGCGCGAGGCGCAGTACGTGCGAGCCGCGACGGCGCTAGGTCTCTCGCGGCGGCGCGTTCTCTTCGTGCACGTGCTGCCGAACTCGTGGGCGCCGATCTTTGTGCAGTCGACGCTGCAGGCCGGCTACGCGATCCTCGAGGCCGCCGGCCTCTCGTTCATCGGCCTCGGCATCCGCGTCCCGAAGGCGGAGTGGGGCGTGATGATCAACATGGGTCTTCAGTACGTCGTGTCGGGGCAGTGGTGGATCACGTTCTTCCCAGGGACGGCGATCGCGCTCACAGTGATGGGGTTCAACCTGATCGGCGACGGCCTGCAGGATGTGCTCGATCCGAGGCGGCGATGACAAACGAGCCGTTGCTCGGGGTGCGCGGGCTCGCAACGTCGTTCGAGACGCCGCGCGGTACGGCGAAGGTGCTCGACGGGCTCGATCTCGACATCGAGCGCGGCGAGATCCTCGGGCTCGTGGGGGAATCCGGCTCGGGGAAGTCGGTGACCGCCTACTCGATCGCGCGGATCGTACGGCCGCCGGGCCGCGTCGTGGGCGGCGAGGTGCGGCTCGAGGGCCGCGACCTCCTCGCGCTCTCGGAGCGCGAGATGCGCGCGGTGCGCGGCAAGGAGATCTCGATGATCTTTCAGGACCCGCGCGGCTACCTCGATCCGGTCGCACGTGTCGGGTCCGTGCTCCGGGAGATCTACGGGACGCACGAGGGCGGCTCGCGGGCGGAGGCGAAACAGCGCGCGCTGGAGATGCTCCGTACGGTCGGCCTGCCGGCGCCCGAGCGTGTGTACCGCGCGTACCCGCACGAGCTCTCCGGCGGGATGGCGCAGCGCGCGATGATCGCGCTCGCGCTCGCCTGCTCGCCGAAGCTACTCATCGCAGACGAACCCACCACGGCGCTCGACGTCACGATCCAGATCCAGATCGTCCGGCTGCTCGCCTCGCTGCGCGAGCGGCTCGGTTTGACGATCCTCCTGATCACACACAACCTCAGCGTCGTCGCGGAGGTCTGCGACCGCGTGGCCGTGATGTATGCGGGCGAGATCGTCGAGACCGCGCCTGCGCACAAGATCTTCGTCCGGCCGCGGCACCCGTACACGGTCGGGCTGCTCGGCGCCCGGCCGCGCATCTCGTCCGTCGAGGAGCGGCTCTCCGACATTCGCGGCCGTGTGCCCGACCTGCTCGATCTCCCGGCCGGCTGTCGCTTCAACCCACGCTGCTTCATGGCAGACGACCGCTGCCGGCGCGAAGAGCCGTTGCTGCGCAAGGTCGCCGCCGCGCACGAGTCGCGCTGCCACTACGCCGAGCAGCTCGGAGAGGATGCGGCGTGACCGAGCCGATCCTGCAGGTGGAGGGCCTGACGAAGGAGTACCGCGTCCGCGTCGGCGGACGCCGCTCCGTCCTCCACGCCGTGGACGGCGTGACGTTCGAGATCCAGCGCGGCGAGACGCTCGCACTCGTCGGCGAGAGCGGGAGCGGCAAGTCGACGACCGCGCTCTGCGTGCTGCGGCTCGAGGAGCCGACGCGCGGCCGTGTGCTCTTCGACGGCGACGATCTGACGACGCGGCGCACGCGCGACCTGCGGCCGTTGCGACAGCGAATCCAGATCGTGTTTCAGGACCCGACCGAGTCGCTCAACCCGCGACGCTCGGTCGGGGACACGCTGCGTGAGCCGGTCG
>JACXTT010003098.1_pt1 | contig 25924 bp, 20 predicted proteins | sample 9270951 | NCBI WGS metagenome assembly JACXTT01 (sample SAMN15532306, study PRJNA645909) | rock metagenome | isolation source: weathered quartz diorite | place: Puerto Rico | collected 2017-06-21
TCCAAGAAGCGTTCCGCGAACAGGTCCTGGAATCCTGCCGGCTCGCCGTCGACCCAGACGCCGAGCGTGAGCGCCCACTTCTCGACGCTCCAGTTCGCACGGGCGCTCATCCACCAGCGGTACGAATCGAGCTCGCGCTGGGGTGATGGTTGCGCCGTCCACGGGATGCCGAACGGCATCTCGTCCGCTGGATGGATGCCAGCCGCGGCGGCTGCGGCGAAGGCTGGGAGCTCCGCCTCCCCCGGCATGCGCAGGACCAGGTTCCCTGTCGAGAGACGCAGGTCGAGGAGAGGCCACAGGGGATGGGTCACGGCGGGCATCATACGGAGGTGACGCCGACATTCCGCCAGCGCGTTCTCGGCGGCGAAACGCTCATCGGCGCGTGGGCAAGCCTCGACTCACCGGCCTCGGCGGAGATCCTCGCCCATGCGGGCCTCGACTGGGTTGTCGTCGACCTGGAGCACGGCGCGGCGACCGAGGCGAGCCTGCTCGCGCACCTGTACGCCCTGGACGCCGGCGGCACGACGGCGCTCGTCCGTCCGCCGTCCGGCGAGCGCCTCAGGATCGGGCGGGCCCTGGATCTCGGCGCGGCCGGCATCGTCGTGCCCCGCCTCGACACCGTGGCACAGGTGAAGGAGGCGGTCACGTTCCTGCGCTATCCGCCGGCCGGCCAGCGCGGCGTCGCGTTGCTGACCCGTGGCGCCCGCCTGGGAACGGTGAATCACGCCGGCGTGGCAGCACTCAACGACGACATCACCGGGATCATCCAGATCGAATCTCCGCTGGCGCTCGAGGCCGCGGACGAGATCGCCGCGATCGATGGCGTCGATTGCCTGTTCGTCGGGCCCGCGGACCTCTCGCACTCCCTCGGCATCCCCGGCCAGTTCGCGCACGCCACCTACCAGGCCGCCTTGCGCAAGGTGGTCGACGCCTGCCGCCGGCACGGCAAGGCACCCGGGATCCTGCTGTACGACCACGCGACCTTCCGGCCGCACTTGGACCTGGGCTACACGTTCGTCGGCGTCGGGGCGGACGTCTCCTTCGTGAACGACGGCATCAAGGGGGCGCTGGCCGCGGTGCGGTAGGCCCGCAGGTACCTAGGCGACGTTGAGGGCCGGTGCCCCGATCCGCGGGATCGCCCGCCGGCCGCTGAGGAGCTCGATGAGCTCATCAGACTCGACCGGATGGGCGAAGTAGAAGCCCTGCCCGCATGTCGCGCCCATCGCCCGCATATCGCTCGCCTGGCTGCTGGTCTCGATCCCCTCCGCGACGGTCTCGAGGTGGAGGGTCTCGCCCAGGCGCACGATCGCGCGGACCAGCTCGCGCTGGTCGTGGCCGGCCCCGAGGTTGGCGACGAAGGAGCCATCGATCTTGAGCACGTCGATCGGGAAGCGGCGCAGGTAGCCGAGCGACGAGAACCCGGTCCCGAAGTCGTCGATCGCGAGGCGGACCCCGAGCGCCTTCAGCTGGGCGAGTGTCGCCTCGCTGTGCCGGTCGTCGATGAGGACGTTCTCGGTGAACTCGAGGCACAGCCGTCCCGGCTCCAACCCGGCCGCCTCAAAGGCGTCCTCGACCACGCCCGGGAAGTCGGCCTCGGCGACCTGTCGCCCGGAGACGTTGACGTTGATCGACAGGTCGGGTCGGACGGCGTGCTCCGCCCAGCGCCGGGCTTCGCGACAGGCCTCCTCGATGACCCACGAACCGAGCGAGATGATCAGGCCAGTCTCCTCCGCCAGCGGAATGAACTCGCTCGGCAGCACCGAGCGTCGCGCCGGCGGATGCCAGCGCAGGAGCGCCTCTGCTCCGGCGATCTCGCCGGTGCCGAGGTCGACGATCGGCTGGTAGACGAGCCGGAACTCCTTCCGCTCGAGCGCCCGCTCGAGGTCGCCCTTGAGCGAGAGTCGGGTCAGGGCCGCGCGATGCATGCCCGGCTCGAAAACGACGACGCGGTTCTTCCCTCGGCCCTTGGCGATGTACATGGCCGCGTCCGCATTGCGCAGCAGCTCCTCGGCCGATTCGCCGCGGCCAGAGATCGGAGCAACGCCCACGCTCGCTCGAACGAAGAGCTCCCGATCGCCGTGACTGAATGGCGCCTGGAGCGTCGCCAGCAGCCGTTCGGCGACGTCGACGGGCGCGTCGTCCTCGGCCGTGTCCTCGAGGAGGATGGCGAACTCGTCGCCGCCCATGCGCGCGATTGTGTCGCCGGCGCGCAGGCCGCCCTGGAGCCGCGCGGCGGTCGCGACCAGCACCTGGTCGCCTTCGCCGTGGCCGAGGCTGTCGTTGATCGTCTTGAAGTCGTCGAGGTCGAGGAACAGCACGGCCATACGTTCGCGGGAGCGGTGGGCTCGCGTGATCGCGTGCTCGAGCCGATCGATGAACAGCGCCCGGTTGGCGAGCCCGGTCAGGGAATCATGGAAGGCGCGGAGGCGGAGCTCGTCCTCGAGGGTCTTCCGGGGCGTCACGTCGCGGTAGTTGACGACGATCCCGCCGACGGCCGGGTCGTCGACGAGATTTCGGATCACGGCCTCGATCGCGCGCCACGAGCCGTCGGCGTGGCGAGCCCGCAGCTCGACCGACGCCTCGGCGTTCTGGCGCCTGGCGATGCTGAGGAACAGACGCCGGAGCCGCAGCCGATCCTCGGGGTGGACGACCTCGAGCGCCTGCCGCCCGATCCGATCCTCCGCCTTGTAGCCGAGGATGCGCTCGACCGCCGGCGATTCGTAGGCGATGGCGCCATCGCGACCGAGGATGACGTTGACGTCGGCGGAGTTGCGGACCAGCGAACGGAAGCGCTCCTCGCTGCGCCGAAGGTCGGTGGCAAGCAGCTGCTCGGTGAGCGTCTGCTCGCGGAGTCGCCGGTTCTGGGTGGCCAGCAGCCGCGAGGAACCCGCGAAAGCCACATAGACGATCGCCAGCAGCGCGGCCGACATCGCTCCGACGAAGAGCACGACGTCGCGGCGCGCCGCATCGACCGCCGCGTCAATCGGCGCCGCGTCCTCGTAGACCTCGTACGCCCCCACAATCTGGCCGTCGTTCGTGCGGATCGGGTCGTAGATCGACAGGAATCGACTGGCGAGCCCGTGCTCGAACTCGTTTTCGCCCGCGTTGCCGTTGCTGAAATCCGTCGCGGTCTCGCCGTGGAATGCCTCGGCAAGGTCCTGCTCGACCTCAAATGACTTGCCGCGCAGCGCCGGGAGGTCCGAGAAGACGACGACACCCTCCTTCGACCAGACCTTGATCCGGAGAATCTGGCCCGCCGCCGTCAGCTCCTCGAGCCGAGAGTTGACCTCCGCCGCGGCCGGTCCGGCAGGCGCCTTGAGGGCCTCCGGCAGGAGCGTCGTCCCCATGTAGCCGAGGACGACCGCCTCCGTGGACCGAATCGTCTCGTCGACTGCGGCCTGTCGAAGGTGGTCGGAGACGTTCACCGCGACGCCGGCGGTCGTCACCAGCACGATGGCGCCGGACAGCGCGAGGACCGTCGCCCTCGGGCTGGGGCGCGGAAGCCGGGCAGAGATTCGGGCGGCCATCGGTTGCGGTGCTGGTCAGCCTCGCACGATCGAGCTGGACGCCCGGAACCGTATGTGGCCCCTCCTCGCCCGGATACGGGACTTTGGTCCCAGAGGCGCATCGCTCGGCGAGCGGCCGCGCGCAAATCGGCGGATAAGCGCCGGTTTGGAAGCTCGGCGAATGCACCCGATTCGAATAGGCCGCATCGTACGCACTCTCCGACGCCGCCGAGGCTGGCGGCAGGTCGACCTGGCCACGCGAGCTGCTGTCAGCCAGCAGACTGTTTCACGCGCAGAGCGGGGTCGCATCGATGAGCTATCCCTCGCACTGCTCGGTCGGGTGCTCCGGGCACTCGAAGCCGAGCTCGAGCTCAACGTGCGCTGGCGCGGAGGCGAGCTGGATCGGGTCATCGATGAGGGCCATGCCCACCTCGTTGCAACCACGATCGACCGGCTTGAGGACCTCGGCTGGATGGCGATACCGGAGGTCACGTACCTCATCGGTCGGGATCGCGGCTCGATCGACGTGTTCGCCTCTCGGCCGAGCCATCAGGCTGTTCTCGTGGTCGAAGTCAAAGCCGACCTGACCAGCGCAGAGGGCACGCTTCGCAGACATGACGAGAAGGTGCGACATGGAGGTCAGATCGCCCGCTCGCGATTCGGCTGGGACGTCGCCTTTGTCGCTCGTCTCCTTGTCCTGCCAGATGCCTCGACACCGCGGCGGCGCCTGGCACGACACGCAGCACTCTTCGATCGGGCGTATCCCCTACGGGCGAGTGCGCTCCGGGCCTGGCTTCGGGACCCAGGTGGCCCCACCGGCGGTGTCATGTTCCTTTCACCTACTCGCCGGCCGAGTGATCGACGCGACTTCACGTCGCGTCGACGCGTTCGCTTGGCTCGGCAGCCGCTTCTCGAGCACAGGCTCGATCAGCAAGCCCCGGTTCCCCGCGTCCGATTCATCGATTCATCTATCGAACACTCGACCGCCGAGTAGCTGACGGCTTGACGAGATGGCTACCGATCCATTGCTGCGCCGCTCCAGGATCACGGGCGACGGAGGGTGAGCCGAGCCTCCCCGCCGGAAGGGCTGGAAATTCGATTTGACTACACTTTCCCCGTGACCGAACTGACCGAGCGCGCCGTCGTCTCGCGCGTGCCCGGGCTCATCGACGAGAGGCTCAAGGTCCTGAGCCGCCGCGATCCCCTGACGGTGCGGCCCGGCACGTCGCTGCAGACGTGCCTCGACCTGATTCGCGAGACCGGCATGGCGGATTCGGTCTTCGTGACCGACGAATCGGGACGGCTCCTGGGCGTGCTCACGGAGCGCGACATCTTCGCCCACCTCGTCGGCCCGGACGCCGAGCTCGGCCAGCCCGTCGAAGCCCTTATGGTCGACCACCCGTTCACGCTCCATCTCGACGAGCCGATCCGCCATGCCGTCGAGCTGATGCAGACCGGCCGCTACCGCAACGTGCCGCTGATCGACGACGACACCGTGCTCGTCGGCGTCGTTCGTCCTGTCGACGTCCTCAAGTACCTCGCCGAGGCGTTCCCCGAGGAGCTCCTCAACCTGCCGCCGCGACCGCATCAGCGCATGGCGGCCACGGAGGGCGCGTGACGCGGGTCGTGCAGGGATGACGACTCAGGCGCCACCGCGCCACGAGCAACCCAGCGAGAAGCAGCTCGAGCGGGTCACGATCCGGTTCGCCGGCGATTCCGGCGATGGGATGCAGCTCACCGGGACGCAGTTCACTCGGACCGCCGCCGCGTTCGGCAACGACATCAGCACGCTCCCGGACTTCCCGGCGGAGATCCGGGCGCCGGCTGGCTCGCTGCCCGGCGTCTCCGGCTTCCAGCTCAGCTTCTCGAGCACCGAGATCTACACCCCGGGCGACGCCCCGGACGTGCTCGTCGCGATGAACCCGGCGGCGCTCAAGGCAAACCTCGGCGAGCTGCCCGCGGGCGGTGCGCTGATCGTCAACGAGGACGCCTTCACGGCCCAGAATCTGGGGAAAGTCGGCTATACCGCGAACCCTCTCCAGGACGGCTCGCTGAAGCAGTGGAACGTGTTCGCAGTCCCGATCTCCACGCTCAACAGCCGCGCGCTCGAGGGTCTGGGCCTGACCAACAAACAGGTCGACCTGACCAAGAACTTCTTCGCCCTCGGCCTGATGTTCTGGCTGTACGAGCGGGAGATGGCCGGGACGATCGCCTGGATCGACGACAAGTTCTCGAAGCGGGCCGAGATCGCCGAGGCCAACAAGCGAGCGCTGAAGGCCGGCTACAACTTCGGCGAGACGACCGAGATCTTCCACGAGCGCTACGTGGTGCCGCCGGCGAAGCTCTCGCCTGGGCACTACCGGAACATCACCGGCAACGAGGCGACGGCGCTCGGCTTCGTGGCTGCGTCGAAGCTCGCCGGCCGGGACCTGTTCTACGGCTCGTACCCGATCACGCCGGCCTCGGACATCCTGCACCAGCTCGCCGGCTACAAGAACTTCGGGGTCAAGACGTTCCAGGCCGAGGACGAGATCGCGGCCATCGGCGCGGCGATCGGGGCCAGCTACGGCGGTGCGATGGGCATGACCGCGTCGTCCGGACCGGGCATCGCACTCAAGTCGGAGGCGTTGGGCCTGGCGGTGATGGTCGAGCTGCCGCTGGTGGTCGTCGATGTCCAGCGCGCCGGGCCGTCGACCGGCATGCCGACGAAGAACGAGCAGGCCGACCTCCTGCAGGTCATGTACGGCCGTAACAGCGATTCGCCCGTCGCGATCGTCGCCCCCGCCACGCCCGGGGAGTGCTTCGGGCTGGCGATCGAGGCGTGGCGGCTCGCGCTCAGGTACATGACCCCGGTCGTGTACATGTCGGACGCGTTCCTCGCCACCGGCGCCGAACCCTGGCGCATCCCCAGCTTCGACGAGCTGCCATCGATCGCCGTCGCCAACACGACCGAGCGCGACGGCTTCTGGCCCTACCTCCGCGACGAGACGACACTCGCCCGACCGTGGGCCGTGCCCGGGACGCCCGGCCTCGAGCACCGCATCGGCGGCCTCGAGAAGGCGGACATCTCGGGCAACGTCAGCTACGACCCCGACAACCACCACCGGATGCAGCTGCTCCGGCAGGCCAAGATCGCCGGGATCGCGGGCGACATCCCGCCGCTGGCTGTAGCCGGCCCCGAGACGGGGGACCTCCTCGTCCTCGGCTGGGGCTCGACCTACGGCGCGATCCGCAGCGCCGTCGAGCGGCTGCAGGCCAAGGGCCGGTCGGTCGCCCATGCCCACCTGCGCTACCTCAACCCCATGCCGGCGAACACCGAAGCGGTCCTCAAGGCGTACAAGCGAGTCCTCATCCCGGAGGTCAACCTCGGCCAGCTGTCGCTGCTCATTCGGGCGCGTTTCCTCGTCGACGCGGTGGGCTACAACCGCGTCCGCGGCAAGCCGTTCCGTATCGCCGAGCTCGAAGCGGAGGCCGAACGCGTACTTGCCGGTGGCGGCAACCTGGTCCAGCGGGTCGAGGTCCGGAGCCCGGCGCCTCGAGCCGCCGCGACGACCGCTCCGGCCGCGGGGGATGGCGGATGACCGAGACCATGAACGGCGCCGGCAACGGCCCGCGAGCCGCAGCGGGCGCGGGCTCCGTGGAGCTCCCCGTGCTGACCCGGAAGGACTTCGTGTCCGACCAGGAGGTCCGCTGGTGCCCCGGCTGCGGTGACTACTCGATCCTGGCCCAGACCCAGAAGGTGATGCCCGACTTCGGCTACCCGAAGGAGAACATCGTCTTCATCTCCGGCATCGGCTGCTCCGGCCGGCTGCCGTACTACATGAACACCTACGGCTTCCACACGATCCACGGCCGCGCCCCGGCGATCGCGACCGGCCTGAAGGCCGCTCGTCCGGACCTCATGGTCTGGGTGATCACGGGCGACGGCGACGCGCTCTCGATCGGCGGCAATCACCTGATCCACTCGCTGCGGCGCAACGTCGACCTACGGATCGTGATGTTCAACAACCGGATCTATGGGCTGACCAAGGGCCAGGCGAGCCCGACCTCGGAGCTCGGCAAGGTCACCAAGTCGTCGCCGTATGGGACCGTCGACTTTCCGATCAGCCCCCTGGCCATCGCCCTCGCCGCGGAGGCCACGTTCATCGCGCGATCCGTGGACACCTTCACCGAGCACATGCAGCAGACGCTGAACGCGGCCGGCCGCCATCGTGGCGCCGCGTTCGTCGAGGTCCTCCAGAACTGCAACATCTTCAACGACGGCGCCCACCGCGAGTTCACCGACCGCGAGGTCCGCGAGGATCGGACCCTCGTCCTCGAGCACGGCAAGCCGATGATCTTCGGCAAGGACCGTGACAAGGGCTTGCGGCTGAACGGCCACCTGCCCGAGGTCGTGACCATCGGCGAGAACGGCATGACCGAGGCCGATCTCCTGGTGCACGACGAGACCGATGCCCTCATCTCGTTCATGCTCAGCCACATCTACTGGCCCGAGTTCCCGGTGCCGGTCGGGGTCATCCGCCGCATCGCCCGGCCGACCCACGACCAGATGCTCAACGACCAGCTCGCCCAGGCGACGGCCGCGCGCGGCGCGGGCGACCTCAAGAAGCTGCTGAACGCCGGCGAAACGTGGACGGTCGACTGATGCCGGCGCGGGCAGCCGGCTGGATCACCGCGCCGTGATCTGCCCGGTCTGCCGCTTCGGCAACTTCCCCGGCGACGACGTCTGCGCCAACTGCGGCGCAGACCTGTGGAACGCGGATGTGCCGCAGCCAGCGACGACCTTCCATGGCCGATTGCTCGGGATGCATCTCGACGAGCTCGGCGCCCCGGCGCCGAAGTTGATCGACGCCGGTGTGGCCGTCGACGACGCCATCGCGCACATGCAGGCCGAGGGCATCGACTGCCTGCTCGTGACCGAGCAGGGCGCGCTCGTCGGCATCTTCACCGACCGCGACGCGATCCTCAAGGTCGCGGGCCGGCCGTCGGCGGGCACGACGATCGGTGAGGTGATGACACCCGATCCGGTGATCCTGCGAAGGAGCGACCCGGTCGCCGTCGCGATCAACAAGATGGCCGTGGGCGGGTTCCGTCATGTGCCGATCGTCGACCGCGGCCAGCCCACCGGCGTTGTGTCGGCGCGCGACGTGTTCCGGCACCTCGCCGCCGGCCTTGGCTGACCCGAGCTCGACCGGGGTCCGAACCGTCGCGATCCTCGCCGACGACCTGATCTGGTCGACGCGGCTCGCGGACGTCGTGCGCGCGGCGGGCGCGCAGCCGCGCGTGATCCGGCAATCGGAGGACCTGGCCGCCCTGACGCCCGAGGCGGTGGTCGTCGACCTCACCGCGCGCGCGTACGACGGGGTCGCCGCGATCCGAGCCGCGAGGGCTTTCGCGGCAAAGGTGGTCGCCGTCGGTCAGCACGATGACGCCGCCCTCCGCAAGGCCGCGCTCGAAGCGGGAGCCAGCCGCGTCTTCACGTATCGCGCCCTCTTCGAGGATGGGCCTCGGCTGATCGGGCGCTGGCTCGAGGCGTGACCGTGGAGGTGGGCTCAGCGCCTGTTCAAGCGGCTGACATGTTCGCCAGGCGCCTGGCCGCGGCACGCGAAGGTCTCGAGCGCCGCGGTGCGGCGGCGCTGCTGATCGGCGTCGGGTCGGATCTGCGCTACCTCACCGGGCACATTGCCCATCCGATGGAACGGTTGACGATGCTGGTCCTGCCCGCGGCCGGAGAGGCCGCCATCGTCGTGCCGCGGCTGGAGTCGATGGCCGCTGCCGCCAGCCCGGCCGGCGCGGCCCGACTCGCCGAGATCGTGCCCTGGGACGAGACCGACGACCCGTACGGGATCGTCGCGGCGCGCCTGGTGCGCGGCGACGGCGCCATGCGGAGCGGACGCCTCCTCGTCGACTCGAGCCTGTGGGCGATGCACCTGCTCTCGCTCCAACGGGCGTTGCCCGGGCGGGCGTTCGGGCTCGCGACGGAAGTGACGCGGGAGCTGCGAATCGTCAAGGAGCCGGACGAGATCGAGCGCTTGCGCGCCGCCGCGCACGCTGCCGATCGAGCGCTCGCGCAGGTCGTGCGCGGCGCGCTCGTCGGTCGGACCGAGGCCGACGTGAGCCGCGAGATCGGCGAGCGCCTCGTGGCCGAGGGCCACCAGGTCGCCCAGTTCGCCATCGTCGCCTCGGGGCCCAACTCTGCTTCCCCACACCACCACGCGAGCGAGCGGCTGATCCAGGCAGGGGAGCCGATCGTGCTCGACATCGGCGGCGCGCTGGACGGCTACTGCTCCGACATGACGCGCACCGTCTGGGTCACCGGCGGCGACGCCGCGAAACGACCGACCGAGGACTTCCGAGCGGTCTACGAGCTGGTGCGCCGGGCCAACGCGGACGCCACCGCCGCGGTCCGGCCAGGAGCGTCGTGCGAGCAGGTCGACGAGGTCGCTCGGCGGGTCATCCGCGAAGGCGGCTACGGCGACGCATTCATCCACAGGCTCGGGCACGGCATCGGCCTCGACGGCCATGAGGATCCATACCTCGTGGCCGACAGCCCCGATTCGCTGCGACCCGCGATGGCGTTCAGCATCGAGCCGGGGATCTACCTCCAGGGCCGGTTCGGAGTCCGCATCGAGGACATCGTGGTTTGCGGCCCGGCCGGGCCGGACGTCCTGAACGAGGCGCCGCGGGAGTTGTTGGTCGTCGACGGCTAGTCCGTGATGGACCCGGGGTATGATCCCCGGCACGGGCAGCTGCCCAATCAGAAACCAGGCCCGGGAAATGAGCACGACCTTCCAGCGGCGCATCTGCGCCGCAGCAACCGGCCGATGAGCCGACGCTGCCATCACGGCTCGCCTCGACACGCCCGCACAGGGCGAGAGCGGGCGCGCCCGGCGGCACCCGAACGGCCTACGCGGCTCGAGCGAGGGCCCGTGATCGACCGCTCGACGACCGACCGGCCGACCGCCGCCGAGCCCGCGGTCCGACCGACGCCGGTGATCGCCGTGCGCCCGGACCCGGTCGAACCCGAATCCGGCCCGGGATCCGAGGGTGAAGCGATCCCGGCACGGATCGAGGCCGGTCCGGTTCAGCCAGGCTCACCCACGCCACCGCCGCGCGAGCGCCGACACGACGGCCAGCGGGGCCGAGCAGCGAGCCTGGCCGCGCTCGCCCCGGCGCAGCCAATTGGCGACGAGGCGGGTGTGGAGCGAGTGGCCACCGCACCGCAGCTGCGCCGGTTCATCAAGAGTCGCGCCTACGTGCCCATGCACGAGCTCCGCCGCCGGTTCGCGATCAACGGCGGCGACGACGAGGTGACCGTGGTCGATCTCGATCGGCAGCGCCTGTACGTGGGGTTACCCGAACGCGAGGGCCGGCTCATCGGCGAGCTGCTCCGCGGCGGCGACATCGGCTACGAGCTCTCGCTCGACCCGATCAGCCCGATCGTCGTCGGCGTCTACCCGATGCGCCCGATCACCCGGGCCTGAACATTCCTCGGTGCCGCTGCGCACCGCAAGGTCGACGCAATGCGACACGCCGTTCATGGAGATGGGTGTAACCTTCGGCGCACTTGGGGGAGTAGCCCTTTCGGCTGCCTGTCTGGGACTTTCGCACGGTCCGACCGGCATCGCCGCAGCACGCAGGAAGGAAGACCATCGGTGACTGGTTCTCGCGCCCGCAGCCGGCTTGGAGCGACCCTCGCGACGGCGCTCTTCACCATCGCGCTCGTTCCTGGCCTGGTGACAGCAGCGGACACGAGGCTGCTGTCCGTCACCATCAGCACGCCAACGCGCGTCAGCGTTCCGGCGGCGGGCAAGGGGCCGTACGCCACGATGTTCCAGGTGAACATCCTCAATAGCGGTGGGCAGAACCTCGCCCACACCGTCCTCACCATCAACGCGAATGCCACGGCCAACCCGCAGCTGGCGCTCGTCACGATCTACGACCCCGATGGTGGGAACGACGCCGACTCGACCTTCTGCACGACCTCGGGGAGCACGATCACGTGTAGCTACGCCGGCTTGAGTGCGGGCCAGTCGCGGACGGTCGCGGTGGTGGTGTCGGTGACCAGCGACTACGTCGCGACCTCGGGAGCACTCTTCACAGCAACGGTCACGACGAACAACGAGAACGGTTCGAACCAGCAGACATTCAACGCCGACTCCGGGACCTTCGCTGTCGAGTCCACCGGGGCGAACACGCTTTCGACATTCGCCCTCGACGGTCTTTCAGAAGACCTGGGGACGTCGGGGGTCGGGGGCGCAGGTGGGAACCTCAATACGAACGTGAAGTTCCACACCAGCGCCAAGGAGCTGGTGCAGATCAACGAGGGCACGAGCACTGCCGCGATCTACCCGTGCCCGGCCGGCCTGAGCTGCCAGCCCGACTACTCCGAGGTGACGACGACCAGCGGCTCGTTCGCCACAAGCCCATTCTTCACTTGGAAGCTCACGGCGATCGTTCCGAAGACGTACTCCCTGAGCCAGGGCTTCCTTGCGCACTTTCCGACCGGCATGGCGACCGCCAACTGGATCCTGTACTTCAAGGACAAGTCAGCGCTCTGCGGGACCAACATCGACGCGAAGATCGCCGCCGCCCATCAGTGCATCAAGTCCCTGAGCCTGACGAAGCTCGACAAGACTACGAACCTGCTCGTGATCGAAGCAGTCATGGACCACCAGGGCGGCGCCAAGTACTAGGAGCTAGACACCAACCGCAGCGCGCTCGGCGAGGGCCTGGGCCGCAGCCTCAAGAACGACATCGCCCTTCTGGCGGTACAGCACAAGGGCCTCACGAAGGTGGGGCCCTTGCTCGTTGTCGCGGCCGATGAGGCGCAGGACCTCTGCGTAGTCGAGCAAGGTGTCGGCGCGAAGCTCGATATCTGCCGTTGCACTCACCAGAGCGAGCGCCTCTTTCGCGAGCGTTTCCGCCTCCTCGCCTCGACCTTCCTTCGCGAGGTACTTCGCCCGGACTGTCCGCCACAGGACCTGGCTGTACACATCGTCTTCATCCGCGAGCTCACGGGAGATCTGGGCGTACCGCTCTGCCTCGTCTGGTCGCTCGAGCTCCCAGAGGACCCGGCCGAGGAGCGCGGCGATCGTCGACCGGTAGTAGGCCTCGTTCATGCTCTCGAGGACGTCGTAGTCACGCCGTAGTTCACGCTCCGCGCCGTTGGGATCCCCGGCCAGCATCTCGACGCGAGAGGTTTGATCGGAGAGGGAGGCGGCAAGCGCACTCGGACCGAGGTCCGCAATGACCTCGCGACTCCGCGCTGCGAGGCTGCGCGCCTCGTCGAACGCCCCTGTCATCGCGGTCAACTGGGCGAGGACCCCGAGAAGGATCGCCTCTGCCGTCCGGTTGCCGCGAACGAGGGGCACGTAATCCTCGCACCGGCGCAGAGCCTCCGAAACCGGTGTCGTTCCGTGCAGCGAGGCGTAGGCGTCGTCGAGGACCCCGCGTGCGATCGATCGCGCATCGTCTGCCTGACGGCCGTGACGCACGGCGCCCTGTCCGGCTTCCGCGGCGCTGTCGTATTGGCCGGCGGTCGACTGGACGACGCTGAGCATGTGCCAGGCGCGTGCCAGCCCTGATTGATCCTCCGACCGCTCGAAGACGTCGATCATGGCGTGGATGCCGTCGACAGCCGCGTCGAGTTCACCGACGCTACCGGTGCTCGCGAGGCTGTGCAGATAGCGCGCGAAGGTCGCTCGCGCCTCGAGGCGGGCGCTACCAGCTGCAATGGCCGAGTGCGTCGCATCATCGATCGCCGTTCGCGCCGCCTCGAAGCCACCCGATTGGATGGACGCCTCGGCAAAGTCCGCCAGAAGCTCGATTCTCTCGAGCGAGGAGGACGGCAGCACGGCGGCGGCGCGATGGAGCAATCCTGCCGCCGCGCTCGTGTCGCCTCGCCCGAAGGCACGCCGACCGGCGGAGCCGAGCTTCTCCGAGGCGCGGCCTGCGATGTCGAGCGCGGCCTCGTCGATGACTCCGAGATCGGTGCGGTAGTGGAACGCCTGCTCGAGGTGGTAGCCGAGGATCTCCTCGAACTCGAGCTCCCGGCCGCGCTCCTTGTTGACCCGCTCGGCCCAGGTCACGAAGCGCTCGTGGAGCGTGGCGCGCATACGTTTGAGCAGGCTGCCGTAGGCAGTGTCGCGGATGATCTGGTGCCCGAAGCGGTACAGGATCTCCTCGTCGGGGAGCTGGCGGACGAACTGCTTCGCGACGAGCACGTTGAGGTCCTCGCCGATTCCCGGCCGGACGGCCTCGTCGACCAGCTCCGAGATGGCCTCGAACGCGAACGTCAATCCGATCACCGATGCCGGGTCGACGACGGCGCGCTCCTCCGCCTGGAGCGCGTCGAGGCGGGCGGCAACGAGCGCCTGGACGGTCGGCGGGATCTGCAGGTGCTCCGAGCCCTGCTTGGCGACCCAGCCATCGGCGCCGCGCTCGATCGCCCCGGTCTCGACGAGCATGGACACGATCTGCTCGACGTATAGCGGGTTGCCCTCGGCCGCCGCGGCGATGCGGGCTCGAACGCTCGCCTCCAGCGAGCCCAGGAGCTCCTCGACGATCCTGCCCGCGTCGGCGTCACTCAGCGGCTCCAGCGTGATCAGCATCGGCAGGTGCGCCGCCGTCCACTCGGCGTGCCGCTCGCTGATCTCGTGGCGGGACGAACCGAGGATCATGAGCGACGCATTCTCGACCGCCCCGAGCAGGTGGTCCAGGAACTCGAGGAACGTCGGCTCGGCCCAGTGCAGGTCGTCGACAAGCAGGACGAGGGGCCGCTCCGCGGCGATCGTCTCGAGCAGGCGACGCGCGCCCCACATGAGCTCGGCGACCGGGAACTGAGCCGGGCTCAGGTTGATCGCGGCGGCGACCCTCTCGACGATTGCCTCGCGATCCGCCGCCTGCGCGCGCTCCAGCAGCCTGTCGATCCTGCGCGTCGCGACCCGCGGCGAGTCCTCGTTGGTGATCCCGGCCGCCTCGCGAACGGCCTCGGCGAGCGGCCAGAACGTGATGCCGTCGCCGTAGGGCAGGCAGCGGCCGCGGATCAGCCGGGCCTGCTTCTCTGCCCGTGTCGCGAACTCGCGGATAAGCCGCGACTTGCCGACCCCGGCGTCGCCGACAACCGCGACGAGCCGTGCACGGCGGTTGTCGATCGCGTCGGACAGCCCTCGGGAGAGGTTTTCCATCTCCGTCTCGCGGCCTACGAACGGCGTGCCGGAGGCCTTCGTCGCGGCTCGCTCGGCGTTGACGCTGACGAGCCGGTAGGCCGGGACCGGCTCGGCCTTGCCCTTCAGCGTGAGCGGCGGCATGAACTCGACCTCGATCTGGTCCCGCGCCAGCCGGTAGGTCAGGTCGCCGAGGACGATCTCCCCGCCGCCGGCCGCCTGCTCGAGTCGGGCCGCCGTGTTGACCGCGTCGCCGGTCACGAGTCGCTGAGCGGTGCTCGCGTCACCGGCGATCACCTCGCCGCTGTTGACGCCGATGTGGTTGCTCAGCTCGAGGTCGTGATCGGCCCGGAAGGACGGGTTCAACAGCTCCAGCGCCGATTGCATGTCGGCCGCGGCGCGCACCGCGCGGGTCGCGTCGTCCTCGTGTCGCACCGGCAGGCCGAACACGGCCATGACCGCGTCGCCGATGAACTTCTCGACCGTCCCGCCGTGGCGCTCGAGGGCGCTGCGCATGCCCTCGAAGTAGCGCTGCATCACGTCGCTCAGGACCTCGGGGCCGGGCGGGTCGCCTTCCAGGACGTGGACCTTGGGCATGGCGAACACGATCGTCACCGTCCGCCGGCTCTCGCGGGCGACCGCGGTCGCCAGCGACGCGCCACAAACGGTGCAGAAGCGCATGCGCTCCGGGCTCTGCTCGCCGCAGCTTGGGCAGATGCGCATACCCGGCGCCGCCTCGGGTGGGGCGGTTTCCGCCTCGGCAGCACGTTCATGCACCGACACGAGCCGGTAGCCGCGGTATGGCCTGCCGGAGTCCTTCGCCGACACGAGCCCGATCGTGTCGAACTCGACGTGCCCCCGGACCTTCTCGAGCGTTGAGCCGTCGATCAGCACTTCGAGCGGCGGCGCGTTCTGCTCCATGACCGTCGAGACCTCGACCGGCTCGCCGAGCAGCACGTGCTGGCCGCTCTCGGCCTTGCCGAACGTGACCACGCCCGTCGCGACGCCGGTCCGGTTGACGAGCCGCACGCCCCAGCCCTGCTCGAGCTCGTCGTTGAGCGTGGCCAGCGCGCGCTGCGACTCGGCCGCGGCTTCGACGGCACGCAGCGGATCGTCCTCGTGGCGGAACGGCAGCCCGAAGACCGCCACGATCGCGTCGCCGATGATCTTCTCGATCGTCCCGCCGTGGGACTCGAACACGGCGCGGTTGACCGTGAAGTAGCGGTTCAGGACCTCCCGCAGCGCCTCCGGGTCGAGGCGCTCGCCCAGGGCTGTGGAGCCCTTCAGATCGGAGGTCACGATCGTCACCTCGCGACGGACCTCACCGACGGCCTCGTCATGCCGCAGCGGGGCGCCGCACATGCCGCACAGGCGAGCCTCGACTGGGTTCGCCTCCCCGCACGTCCCGCAGATCTGCCCGTCCACCGAGCGAGAGTCTAGCGGCGGGTGCTGCGCTCCCAGCTAGGCGCGGGCGCCGACCTGGCCGCTCGGCCGGCGGCGGCGCAGATCGGCCAAGTCGCCCTGGTCCAGCCGCTGCAGCCGGACGAAGTCTGGCGAGGCCGCGGTGCGCTCGAGCCGCTCCGTCATCTTCGAGTTGATGAGGGAGTTCATCTCCGGCAGGTCCAGCAGCGACTTGAGGGTGTCGCTGGTGACCTCCATGACCTCCATGTTGTCGGTGGCGACCACGTTCGCCGTCCGCGGGCCGCCGGTGATCGCGCCGATCTCGCCGAAGAAGTCGCCTGCCCCCATCGTCGACAGCGAACGGTACTCGTCACCCTCGGGGATGCCCGCCACGGCGTTGCCGCTCATCACGAAGAAGGCCGATGCGGCCTGATCGCCAACCTTGAGGATCGCCTCGCCCGCCGAGGCCTTGGCGACCGTCGAACCGGCGAGGAACGAGGTTCGGCGATTGATCGCGAGGGCGCCGAGCTCCGGCAGCACGTCGATGAGCTTGTCGAGATCGAGCATGGTCGCCGGCCGGCCCTCGCCGATCTTCGGCGCCGACGGCGCCGTCCGCAGCAACTTCAGGGAGCGGTGCCACTCCTCGGCGGGTCGACCGATGCCCGGCAGGACCTGGTGGAGGAACGCAGCACCGATCAGCACGACCGAGGCCAGGATGATGAGCAGCCGGGGGTCGTAGAGATCGGCGAGGCCCGCCCCGGCCATGCCGACGAGGTTGGTCACATCGCGCGACACGAAATACGCCGAGAACACGCGCCCGCGCATGACCCGCGGCGTGTTGCGCTGCAGGATCGTGCGCCGGGAGATGCCGGACGGAGCGTTGAGAAACCCGGTGGCCATGACCATAAGGATCGCGACGGAGATGTTCGGCGACAAGCCGTAGAAGATCCCGAAGATGCCCATGCCGAGCAACGACAGGACGATCCACGCGCCCGAGGCCAGCCTGTCTATGTAGCGCGCCATCAGCAGCGCCGCCGCGACGAAGCCGATCGACGTCAGCCCCTCCTGGAGGCCGTATTCGAACTCGGTGCCATGCAGGACGCGGATCGCCATCGGCAGGAGCATCACGTTCCAGAAGCCGAATGACAGGAACACCGGCAGACCGGCGATCAGCAACGAGCGGAGGATGGGAATACCCCACAGGGTCCGCATCCCGTCGCGCAGGTTTGACAGGACCACCCCGACCGTCGTCTCCTCGCCGTGTGCTGTCTTCGGCAGCCGCACGGCGAGCACGCACAGGAACGAGAACACGAACGTAGCGCCGTCGATGTAAAAGGGCAGCGCGATCCGATGCGGGTCGAGCGACGACAGGAAGCCAGCGGCGGCAAAGCCGACGGCGGTCGAACCGAACGACGAGATCGACAGGAACGAGTTGGCCCGAGCCAGCTCCTCCTCGCTCGCGATCTCGGGCAGGACGCTCTCCCAGGCGGGATCGAAGAACTGCTTGACCGACGCCGCGAGGAAGATCGCGCCATAGAGGCCGATGAGCCCCCACGTATCGAACGCGGTCGGGATCGAGATGACGAGCGCGGCGCGCAGGAGGTCCGACGCCAGGAGGATTCTCTTGCGATCGAAGCGGTCCACGAACACGCCGGCGATCAGCCCGAAGACCAGGGTCGGCAGCGCCGTGAAGATCAGGACGAGGCCGACGCTAAGGGCGGAGCCGGTCACCCTGAACACGAGGATGGCCGCCGCGAGATCCGTCAGCGACGAGCCGATGGTCGACACCAGTTGGGCGACCCACATCAGGCTGAAGTTGCGTTTCCGGAAGATGTCGAACATTGGCCGGGAGTCTATCGGCCGGGTGGGCCCGTGATCAGGGGTTCGCGCGCGGATGGACCCCCTCGCGGGCGAGGAGCTCGCGCTTCAGCTGGAGACCGGCCTGGCGGCCGCCCCACCAGCCACCCCCGTACCCGCCGAGCGTGCCGTCGCCTGCGATGACTCGGTGGCACGGCACGACGAGCCCCAGCGGGTTCCGGCCGACGGCGCCCCCGACCGCGCGGGCGGCCCCGGGCCTCCCCACCATCCGCGCGACGTCGCCATAGCTGGCGGTCGCACCGGGCCGGATCTCGCGAACCGCCGCGAGGACCAGCCTGTCCCACGCCGGCCGGTCGCCAAGGTCGATCTGCAGGTCGTCGAGCGCCGTCAGGTCGCCGCCGAGGAACGCCTCGAACGCGGCTCGCGCGACGCCAAGGTGGCGGGCCCCGGCACTGTTTACGGGCGAGGCGGCGAGATCGATCGGCGGACGCCCGAACCGACCCTCGATCCGCGCGGCGAACTCGTCCACTGACGTCAGCTGCTCAACTGCGACCACGCCGCGGGAGCTGGCGGCGAGGCGAATCGGGCCCCACGAGGCGGCGATGGAGGTGGTCACGACCTGCTCGCGGGCCATGGCGCGAGGATAGGCGCGACGGGGTTGCGTGACGCCGACGGTATACTCCTGGGGAGTATGCAAGGCGACACCGCCACCGCCCAGCTGGCCCTCCCCGTCGAGGGTATGACCTGCGCCTCCTGCGTCAATCGCATCGAGCGCTTCCTGAAGCGCACGCCGGGCGTCGAGGACGCAGTCGTGAATCTCGCCACCGAGGTCGCCACGATCCGCTACCTGCCCGACCAGGTCGGCCGTGCCGAGCTCGTCGACGCGATCGGGGCGGCTGGCTACGACGTGCGGGCCCCGGCGATTCGCGACGACAGCCCGGCCGCCGGCGCGGAGCTCGACGCCGCCGCGGTCGACGCTGCACGGGCGCGAGAGGCGCAGGAACTCCTCGTTCGGGCGACGGTCTCGATCGCGATCGCGGTCGGGATCATGGCCCTGATGCTCCTCGGCCGCTCGCTCCCGATGGAGCAGCTCAATCGCATCGCCATCCTCCCGGCCACCATCGTCCAGCTGTGGGCCGGCGGGCGGTTCTATCGCGCCGCCTGGCGCGCCGCGCGCCATGGCGCCGCGAACATGGACACGCTGATCGCCATCGGCACCAGCGCGGCGTGGGCCTACTCCGTCGTCGTGACCCTCGCCCCGTCGTTTGCCACGTCGGCGGGGCTTGAGCCAGCGGCCTACTTCGACTCGTCCACGATCATCATCGGCTTCGTGCTGCTCGGTCGATGGCTCGAAGCGCGTGCCAAGAGCCAGGCCAGCGGCGCGATCCAGCGGCTTCTGGCGCTCGAGCCGCCGACCGCTCGCCTCGTCGAGCGCGACGACGAGCGGGACGTGCCGCTCGCTCGCGTCCAGCCGGGCGACCTGCTCCGCGTCCGGCCAGGCGATCGCATCCCGGTCGACGGCCGGGTCGTGACCGGCGCGTCGGCGATCGACCAGTCGATGCTCACCGGCGAGTCCATGCCGGCCGAGGTCGCCGAAGGCGACGAGGTCATCGGCGGGACGTTGAACACCTCGGGCTCGTTCGTGCTCCGGGCGACCCGCGTGGGGAGCGACACGGCCCTCGCCCGCATCGTCGAGCTCGTCCGCCAGGCCCAGGGCAGCAAGGCGCCCATCCAGCGCCTCGCCGACCGGGTCAGCGAGGTCTTCGTCCCGGTCGTCCTGGTCGCCGCGGTCCTCACGTTCGTCGCGTGGTACGCAATCGGACCGGAGCCACGGCTCACCCTCGCCCTGACCGCGTTCGTCTCTGTCCTGATCATCGCCTGCCCGTGCGCCATGGGCCTCGCCACGCCGACCGCGATCATGGCCGGCTCGGGTCGAGGCGCCGAGGCGGGCGTCCTGATCCGCGGCGGCGAGGCGCTCGAGGCCGCCCATCGCGTGGACACGATCATCTTCGACAAGACCGGCACGCTGACGCAGGGGCGCCCGACCGTCGTCGGGATTCGGCCGGCCAGCGGCTTCGACGAGAGGACCCTCCTCGATCTCGCCGGGTCGCTCGAGGCAGGGAGCGAACACCCAGTCGGTGAGGCTGTCGTCGAGGGGGCGAGCGCCGCCGGCGTCGGCCGCCGCCCGGTGCGCGACTTCCGGGCGATCGCGGGCCGGGGTGTCGCCGGGACGGTCGACATCAACGGCGTCGAGCTGCGGGTCGTGGTCGGGACGGCTGCGCTGCTCGCGGAGGAGGGGATAGGCCCCGTGGCGCTAGAAGAGATCGAGGGCGCTGGAGGCGACGCGTCCGGCCTCGCCCTCGTCGCGGTAGACGGTCGGCTCGCGGGCGCATTCGTGCTGCGCGACCAGGTCAAGCCGACCAGCGCCGCCGCCGTCGACGAGGCGAAGGCCGCCGCTATCGACACTTGGCTGCTCACCGGCGACAGCCGCGCCGTCGCCGAGGGCATCGCTGCCCAGGTCGGCATCCCCGTGGACCGCGTTCTCGCCGACGTTCTCCCGGCCGACAAGGCGGCGGTGGTCGCGCGTCTGCGCGGCGAGGGCCGCGTCGTGGCGATGGTCGGCGACGGCATCAACGACGCCCCCGCCCTCGCGGGCGCCGACGTCGGCATCGCCATCGGCACCGGCGCAGACGTGGCCATCGAGGCCGCCGACGTGACGCTCGTCGGCGGCGATCCGCGCGCGGTCATCGCCGCGATCCGGCTGTCCCGCGCGACGATGCGGATCGTTCGCCAAAACCTCGTCTGGGCGTTCGGCTACAACGTCGTGCTGATCCCGGTCGCGATGGGCCTGCTCTTTCCTGTCGTCGGGCTGCTGCTCAACCCTGGGCTCGCCGCCGCCGCGATGGCCCTGTCATCGGTCTCTGTCGTGCTCAATTCGCTGCGTCTCCGAAGCGTGCCGCTCGACGTCGCCGCGTGAACCGACACAATCCGCCCATGCCCGCGCCGCGCTCGCGAATCGAGGTCGCGCCGGACGCCCGCGACATCCCCGGCGACTTCGCGTATCGGCACGCCGTCGAGGTCCGCCTGTCCGACACGGACGCCATGGGCCACGTGAACAACGCGCGATACCTGACCTATGTCGAGATCGCCCGCGTCGGGTACTACGAGGAGGTCACCGGCAACCCCCTGCCGATCGGCGCGCATGGCGCGGAGGAGGGGATGATCCTGGCCGAGATCCGGATGACGTACCGCAGCCCGGCCTTCTACGGCGAGACGCTTACGGTCGAGACGCGGGTCGAGCGCATCGGGCGCACCAGCTTCGTGATGGTCCATCGGCTGACGTCGCCCGAGAGCCGCTACGGGCCGGCCCGCCTCATCGCGGTCGCGGAGTCGGTTCTCGTCGCGTACGACTACCCCAAGGAGTCGCCGATTCCCGTTCCGGACGACTGGCGAGCCGCAATGGAGACCTACGAAGGGCGGTCGCTCTCGGGCTGAGGAACACCCCCGCGGCCCGCGGCTACTCGAAGCGCCGGAAGATCGCCACCGCGTTCTGGCCGCCGAAGCCGAACCCGTTGATCATCGCCGTGTCGACCCTGGACTCGCGCTTGACATTGGGCACGTAGTCGAGGTCGCACTCCGGGTCGGGGACGTGGTAGTTGATCGTGGGCGCGATCCAGCCATCACGGATCGCGCCGATGGCGGCGATCGCCGACAGCGCACCGGCCGCGCCGAGCGTGTGGCCGACCATCGATTTCGGCGACGCGACAGGGATCCGGTACGCCCGCTGCCCGAAGGCGGCCTTGATCGCCCTCGTCTCGGTCACGTCGTTGAGCGGCGTCGACGTGCCGTGGGCCACGATGTGGTCGATCTCGTCCGGGGCAACGCCTGCCTGGCGCATCGCCTTGGTCATGGCCATCGTCGCGCCCCGCCCGGTCGGTTCGGGGGCGGAGATGTGGTACGCGTCCGCGGTCAGCGCCGCTCCGATGATCTCGGCGCCGATCCGCGCGCCGCGTCGCTGGGCGTGCTCGGCGGACTCCACCACGAGGATGCCCGCGCCCTCGCCGAAGACGAAGCCGTCGCGGGTCTTGTCGAACGGTCGCGAAGCGCCCGCCGGATCGTCGTTCCGCTTCGAGAGCGCGGTCATGTTCGCGAGCGCGGCGAAGGCCATCGCCAGCAGCGGCGCCTCGGACCCGCCGGCGAGGACCACGTCGCACTCGCCCGAGGCGATGAGCCGCAGCGCGTCCTGGTAGGCGATGACGCCCGACGCGCACGCCGCGACCTGGGTGATCACGGGCCCGGTCAGGCCGTACTTCATGGAGACCTGCGCAGCCGCCATCGAGCCCGACAGCGCCGGGATGGCGAACGGGCTGACCTGGCCGGGGCCCTTCTCCCGGATGGTGTCGGCGCCATCGATGACCTGCTCCATGCCGCCGCCGCCGGTATTGACCACGACCGCGACCCGATCGCGCTGCTCGGGCGACATCGCCGCGAAGTCGAGGCCCGAGCGCCCCACGGCCTCGGTCGCCGCGGCGACGCCGAAGTGGATGAACCGGCTCATCCGGCGGGCCATCTTGCGGTCCATGGTCAGGAGCGGATCGAAGCCCTTGACCTCGGCCGCGATCTTGACGTCGTGGCCGGTCGTGTCGAAGGTCGTGATCGGACCGCCACCGGGCACGCCGGCGAGCAGGTTCGACCAGTAGGTCTCCGCGTCATTGCCGATCGGGGTGATCGCTCCCCAGCCGGTGACGACCGCCCGACGGCCGGGGTCAGCGCTTGGCATCGGCGTGATGCTAGCGGTGACTCAGGTGGGCTGGAGCGCAAGGCGACGACAAGCGGACGACGCGAGCGCTCTTGGCACGTGCGTGAGCGCCGTCCGTGAAGGTGTCAACGCCGCGGACGGCCCGCATCAGTCACCGGTATAGCGCTTGAAGATCACGGCACCGTTGTGGCCGCCGAGCCCGATGTTGTTCGACAGGGCGTAGCGGACGGGCATCCGGACCGTCTCGTCGACGACCCACAGGTCGCAGGCGGGGTCGAAGTCGCGGTAGTTGAGCGTGCCCGGCACGGTCTGCTCGGCGACGGCCATGACCGAGGCGAACGCCTCGAACGCGCCCGCCGCGCCCATCATGTGACCGGTCATCGACTTGGTGCCCGAGATCGCCAGGGAGCGGCGGTCGCGTGCCGAGCGGTCACCGAAGACCGCCCAGATCGCCTCCGCCTCGCGAGCGTCCCCGACTGGAGTCGACGTGCCATGCGGATTGATCATGTCGACCTCGTCGGCCGGCACGCCGCGGCGCTGGAGCGCCATCTTCATGGCTCGCGCCGAGCCGGTCCCGCCCTCGATCGGCTGGATCATGTCCCAGCCGTCGGCGGCGGAGCCGTAGCCGACCACCTCGGCGTAGATCCTGGCGCCGCGCTTCCTCGCAATCTCGAGGTCCTCGAGGAACAGGCCGCCCGCGCCCTCGCCCAGGACGAACCCGTCGCGGGTCGCATCGAACGGTCGAGACACGGTCTGGATCGGCTCGCCCGGCCGGGGCGAGCCCATGCCCCGCATGTTCGTGAAGCCGGCGTGGGCGACCTCGAGGAGGGGCGACTCCGTCGAGCCGCTGATGACGGCGAGGCAGTCGCCGCGTCGGATCGCCTCGGCGGCCTCGGCCACGTTGTGCGTGCCGGTCGAGCAGGCCGAGACGATGGCGATGTTGTGGCCGATCGCGCCGGTCTCGATGGCGATCATCCCGGACGTCGAGTCGACGAGCGCGTTGGCGATGAACGTGGGCTGGACCCGGTTCGGGCCGCGCTCCACGAGCGTCGTGAAGTTGTCGATCATGAGCTGCTGGCCGCCCGCGCCGGAGCCGAAGACGACCCCGACGTCCGTCCGGTTGGTGTCGTCGATCTCGAAACCGGAGTCGGCGACGGCCTGCTTGGCGGCCGCGACGCCGTAGTGCATCTCGCGCTCACTCCGGCGGACGGCCTTGGCGTCCATCCACGAGCTCGCCTCGAAGTCGCGGACCTCGCCGCCGGCCTTGTGCTCGTAGGGCGTGACGTCGAAGCGGGTCAGGACGTCGAGGCCGGAATGGCCTTCGATGAGGTTCGTCCACGCCCTGTCCTTGTCGTTGCCGACCGGGCTGATGACGCCGAGGCCGGTGACGACGACTCGACGGGTGTAATCGGGGCTGCGCACGGGAACTCCTTGGCTCAGGCCAGGTGGGCGAGGTCGGGGGTTGCGAGGATCGCCAGATCGAGGCCCTGTTCGACGAGGACGTCGTCGAGGGCGATGGCGGTCGATTCCGGGGAGATACGCTTGATCAGGTTGGTCAGCACCTTGCCGGGGCCGACCTCGATGAACGTGTCGACGCCATCGCCGGTCATCGTCGCGACGGCGCGGACCCAGTCGACGCCACGGGTCAGGTGCTCGACCAGCTCGGCGCGAGCGCCTTCGCCGTCGAGGATCGGGTGAGCGTCGGCGTTGGCCAGCAACGCGGCGGTGGGCTCGCGGAACTCGACGCCCGCGAGCACGGCGCGCATTGCCGTCGCGGCTTCGGCCATGAGCGGGGAGTGCGCGGCGACGCTGACCGGCAGGACGATGGCCCGCCTGGCGCCGAGCTCCTTCGCGATCTCCGCCCCCGCCTCGATGGCCGCCTCCTCGCCGGAGACCACGACCTGGCCCGGGGAGTTGCGATTGGCGATCGCGAAGATGCCCCTGCCGGAGGCACGTTCCACGAGATCGGGGAGCGCCGCGTCGTCGAGGCCGAGGATCGCTGCCATCGCACCCTTGCGCCCGGACCCGCTCGCCTGCATCTGCCGGCCGCGCTCGTGCACGAGGCGCACGCCGTCCGGCAGCGACAACGCGCTCGCCGCGACCATCGCCGAGTACTGGCCCATCGAGTGGCCGGCGTAGAAGCGCGGGTTGGGGAGCGTCTTGCCGAGTGCGGCGGCGCGTTCGTGCGCGGCGACGAGATAGGCGATCGAGGTGGCGAGGAGTGCCGGCTGGGCGTTCTCGGTCAGGTTGAGCCGGTCCTCCGGACCGTGCCAGGCGATATCCGAGATGGGCTCGCCGAGCGCCTGATCGGCGGTCGCGAAAATGGCCGCGGCGGCGGGCGATGCGGCCGCGAGGTCGCGGCCCATGCCCACGGACTGCGAGCCCTGGCCGGGGAAGACGAAGGCGAAGTTGGTCATCTGCTCCTGGGCGCGTGATTCGGGGCGGGGCGTGGCGCGCTGGGACGTGCGGGCGTGCTGCGGCTGGGCGCCGAGCGCCGCAGGCGCGCACAGCGTGCCCGACGGCGGTTCGGCGTGAGCGTGGAATGTGTGCGCGGCTGCACACGTTTGACGTTCGCGGGCTAGGCTTTCCGTCGATGCCCAAGCCACCTGCCCGCGGCGCGACGGTGCGTGCCATCGCCCGCCGCTTCGAAGCCGACCTGGGAGCGTCGATTCTCGCCTCCGGGCCGCGCATCCCCAACGTCCGCCAGATCTCGGAGCGTGTCGCCATGGGTCGCGCGCTGTGGCGCGAGCTGGTCGTCGGCTTCGCCTCGCAGCTCAGCGAGCTCCGGCTCGGCTTCACCCAGCTCGCGGCCCTGTACGTCCTCGCCGAGGGCAGCACGACCACGATCGGCGAGCTGGCCGAGGCGCTGGGCCGATCACCGTCGGCGACGAGCCGCCTCGTCGACGGGCTCGTGCGGCGGCGCCTCGTGGAGCGGCGCGCGGAGCCGGAGGATCGCCGCCAGCGCTCGATCTCGCTCACGCAGCGGGGGCAGGCGATCCTGCGCGCCGTCGATCGCGCCCGCGCGGACCAGTTCCTCACCACCGTGCGGCCGATGCCCACGCCGGAGCGGGCGTTGGTGGCGATGGGCGTCGCCGCGCTGGCCACGCATGCCATCTCGCGGCGGGGCCGCCTCATCCGCGGGACCGGCAGCCGCTAGCGCGACCTCCTTTCCGGCCCTTCTCGGGCGGGGTTCAGGAGGGGTTCAGGCGGCGCCAGAACCAGCTCGCCCCGAAGAGCAGGACGAGTGCCACGACCAGGATCCCGGCGGCAAT
>JACXTT010003099.1_pt1 | contig 25917 bp, 23 predicted proteins | sample 9270951 | NCBI WGS metagenome assembly JACXTT01 (sample SAMN15532306, study PRJNA645909) | rock metagenome | isolation source: weathered quartz diorite | place: Puerto Rico | collected 2017-06-21
ATTCCCATAGTGGAAAAGCCTAAAAATGATTCCAAAGAGTTCGTGGAAACGGTAAGCCGGGTATATTACAACCAGAAACACCATCTTAATATTGCCGAAAAGAAGATCAGCCACTGGCTGGACTTTGTACGCGGCCGTTTTGGTATCTCCACCCGGGAAATAAACGACGACTTTGCCGCACAGCTCAGTCATCGTTCCGGCATCCCTTTATCCGAAATAACCGAAATTGTGAACCAGGTAGGTCTATGCCGGGTACGTCCTGCCATCAGTGCCGAAGAACTGTTGCACATCAATCAAATCATTGATAATTTTTATAAACAAGCCAGGTAATGGAACCAAACAACTTCTTTGAATCCCGCACCGATCTGTCAGCGCTTAGTGATGCCGTAAACGGCATCCGGCATGAAATAGGTAAAGTAATTGTAGGACAGAAAAACATGGTAGACCTGCTGATAGCTTCGGTACTGGCCAACAGTCATGTGCTGATTGAAGGGGTACCCGGGGTAGCCAAAACGCTTACAGCGCGATTGCTCTCAAAGTCGCTCGACGTTCCGTTCAGCCGTATCCAGTTTACACCCGATTTAATGCCCAGCGATGTAATAGGCACTTCGGTATTCAACCCCCGCGAGGCCAGCTTCGAGTTTAAGCCCGGCCCCGTGTTCAGCAATATCGTGCTGATCGATGAAATAAATCGTGCCCCGGCCAAAACCCAGGCTGCCCTGTTTGAAGTAATGGAAGAGCGCCAGGTAACGGTAGACGGCCGCACCTATCCCATGAGCCAGCCCTTTATTGTAGTGGCTACGCAAAACCCGGTAGAGCACGAAGGCACTTACCGGCTGCCCGAAGCGCAGCTGGACCGCTTCCTGTTTAAAATACATGTGCCTTACCCCACGCCAGAAGAAGAAGTAGCCATACTCAACGGCCACCACCAGGTCATACAAGGCACACAAGCCGACCAGGTAAACAAAGTACTGGATGCACAGCGCATAGCCTCCCTGCAACAGCAGATACGCAATTTGCTGATCGATGAAAAGCTGATCGGCTTTATTGCAAAAATTGTTACCGAAACGCGCGGCAATAAATCAATTTTTCTCGGGGCCTCACCCCGGGCGTCTATCGGTATCATGAACGGCGCCAAAGCCATGGCCGCCATGCGCGGAAGGGATTTTGTTACACCGGAAGACATCCTGTTTGTAGTGCCGGCTGTACTGCGCCACCGCATTGTGCTAACCCCCGAACGTGAAATGGAAGGGCTCACCCCCGATGATGTGATACAGCAGGTAGTACAGGCTATTGAGGTACCGAGGTAAGAGCTGCAAGCTTCAAGCCGCTGGCCACGCAAAAGACTTGTAGCCTGAAGCTTGCCGCTTGTTGCTGAAAAAACAACCGCATGAAGCAATTCTGGACCAAATACATCTCCCCGCTTTTCTTCACCACCCGCTTTTTTATAACGGTGGTGCTGGTAGTGCTGTTATTTATCCTGGCATTCTTTTATCCCTGGATGGGTATATTGCCGCGGGTGGCTTTTGGCTCCATCCTCCTGCTGGCGCTCCTGGATTATTTGTTATTGTATGCCCGCAAAGAGGGCATGTTTGCCCGTCGTATTACCCCCGAACGCCTGAGCAATGGCGACGACAACAATATGGCGCTGTACCTCGAAAACCGTTATGGTTTTCCCATACAGGTGGGCGTAATAGACGAAATCCCCTTCCAGTTTCAGAAACGGGATATCTGGTTCCGCACCTCCCTCTCGCCCCGACAGGAAAAGAAAATAGAATACAGCCTGCGCCCCACCAAACGCGGGGGTTATTCATTCGGGCAGGTAAACGTATTTGCCAAAACACCCCTGGGACTGCTCATGCGGCGCTACCGCTTCAGCGAAAACGCAGAAGTACCGGTTTATCCCTCTTACCTGCAAATGCGCAGGTACCAGTTGCTGGCCATCAGTAACCGGCTCAGCGAAATAGGTATAAAGAAAATCCGCCGCATCGGCCATAGCATGGAATTTGAACAGATCAAGGAATACGTGCAGGGGGATGATTACAGGACGGTCAACTGGAAAGCCACCGCCCGCCGGGGACAGCTGATGGTAAATCATTATACCGACGAAAAAAGCCAGCAGATCTATTGCATCATCAACAAAGGGCGCATGATGAAAATGCCCTTTGAAGGATTAAGCCTGCTGGACTATGCCATTAACGCCTCCCTGGTACTGAGTAATGTGGCCCTGCTCAAACAGGATAAAGCCGGCATCATCACTTTCTCGGAAGAACTGGGCTCTTTTCTCCCGGCCGATAAGCGGGCCACGCAAATGAATTCGGTGCTGGAGGTATTGTACAACCAGAAAACGCGTTACCTCGAAAGCGATTTCGAAAAACTCTATACACTTATACGCAATAAAATAACCCAGCGCAGCCTGCTGGTGCTCTTTACCAATTTTGAAAGCATGAGCAGCCTGCAGCGTGAACTGCCCTTTCTGCGTAAAATAGCCCGGTATCATTTATTGCTGGTGGTGTTTTTTGAAAACACCGAAATCAAACAGCTGCTGGAAGAAGACGCTACCGACGTGGAAGGCGTATACACCAAAACCATTGCCGAGAAATTTATCCAGGAAAAAAGGATGATTGTAAAGGAACTGCACAAATACGGCATACTCTCCATTCTTACCGCTCCCAAAAACGTAACCGTCAACGCGGTAAATAAATACCTGGAGCTGAAAACAAGGCAAGCGATTTAGTGAGTAGTTGATAGATGATAGCTGATAGAAGAAGCAACAATCAACTATTCAGTAAAACTCCCGAACTTCACTTCTGTTTTGAGCCTATCAACTACCAACTATCAACCATCATCTAACATGAACAAATACGAAGCAGGCGAACTGATACTCATCGATAAACCATTAACATGGACTTCCTTCGATGTGGTCCGCAAACTGCGCGCCCTGCTCAACGTGCAGAAAATAGGCCATGCCGGTACGCTCGACCCGCTGGCCACCGGCCTGCTGATACTGTGCACCGGCAAATGGACAAAACGGATCAACGATTACATGGCACAGGAAAAAGAATACACCGGTACCATCACCCTCGGGGCGGTTACCGCCAGCTATGATTTGGAAACGGCGCCGGTGGCGGTAAAAGACACCAGCGGTATAACCGAAACGCAGATCAGGCAGGCCGTGCAGCCGTTTACCGGCGAAATACTGCAGGTGCCGCCGGCGCATTCGGCCATAAAGAAAGACGGCAAACGGGTATATGAACTGGCAAGAAGGGGAGAGGAAGTAAGGCTGGACCCAAGAAAGATAACCATCAGCGTATTTGAAATTACCCATATCGCCCTGCCCGTGCTGAGCTTCAGGGTAGTATGTTCCACCGGCACCTATATACGAAGCCTGGCCAATGATTTCGGTGCTGCACTGGGTTGCGGCGGCTATCTCAGCAGCCTTTGCCGTACCAGGATAGGCAATTTTGAATTGAAAGATGCCTGGAGCATGCAGCAGGCAGAGCAGAAAATAAAGGAAGATCCGGAACGTATCAGAACGGGTAGTTGACCCCCAGCTGCAACTGGCCCTTGGTTAATTCCAGGTCATGAAACCACCCGTTATTCATGTTATAATAAACCGGGTTCTTTAATTTATACGCCCAGTCGAAACGGATAAGAAAATAATCAAAATCGATCCGGAGGCTGGTGCCGGCATCTATCGCCAGGTCCTGGTAAAGCCGGGGGAAAGAAAATTCAGAACCATCCAGTATAGGATCGCCCAGGTTATTGCGGTACCAGATATTCCCGGCATCGGTAAACAGGGCGCTTTTTAATTTTACCCCAAACAGCGTGCCCAGGTTAAAACGGTATTCTGCATTGCCTTCCAGCTGTATATCGCCAAAGCGGTCCAGCGGGCCATTCGTAACAGTATCAAAATATTCCGAAGAGCCCGGTCCCAGCTGCCGCACCTGCCATCCGCGCATGCTATTGGGCCCCCCGGCATAAAACGATTTAAAAAAGGGCAACTGCTTTTCGGCATGTCCTTCTGCGTCTTTCCCGTAAGGCGAACCCGCACCGGCATACAGCCGGAATGCCAGCGCCGATTTTTTATAACTGATCAGGTGACGGTAATCAACATCTGCTTTTACAAAGCGAAAAAGATTGGCCTGCGTATCTAAAAACCGGATAAGACCAAACAACCCGCCACTCTCTTCTACGGTTACCCTGAAACCGTTCTTCTTATTATTCCTGAGCTGTGAGAAATTATACGAAAGCACCTGGCTTATTACCAGGCCGGTATTAAACGAAAACGCCAGGTTGGGAATACTGGCCAGCAGGGTGTTCAGCTTATCCCGCTTTTCCAGGCTTACAAATTCAACGTTCAGGGGGCTGTAAAACCAGCTATGCGTGGTATTTCTTTTCTTGCCCGGCTTACTGAACTGGTAACCCCATGAACCGTTTAGCGAGCGCAGGGCATAAAAATCTCTTCTGTCCACATACCCGACATTAAAATTCAATTGGGTGGCTGCCACCTGCAGCGAGTCGGGCTTTTTCAGTTTAAAGGGCTGTATAAGCCGGGGAAAACTGATGGTATGCGAGAGGCTGGTCTGGAAGGTTTGTATAAAGCTTTCTATAAGCGATAATTCCACCCCTGTTCGAAAGTTGGTGCTGGACTGGATGCCTTGCCTGGCCACATTGTGATTCGCTAACCCGAAATTGATACCGGTACCGAAAAGATTAGTGCCCGATACAATGTCGCCGGTATTATAACTGAAATCCTGCGTAACACTTACATCCAGCTTTTTGGCCGTATACATTTTGATGATTACGTCCAGGTTGGAAGAAGAGTCCCTTGCTTCTTCGGTGGTAATACTGGTCTGCAGCCAGGCGGGTATCTGGCTGTAGTTGGTATAGGTGCGGGTAAAATTGCGCTGGCGGTACAAATCGCCGGGATGGATGGCCATCTTCGATTCTATAAATGACGGTTTGAATTTATCGTATTTGTTGTAAATGGGAACGCCGCGAACCGTATCTACATGGTAAGCCACCAGGCTGGTATCATCGATCAGGTCCTGGTCCGGGTAGATACTAATGTGCCGGATATAGTATTTGCGGAAATGGCTGCTGTCGTTCAGGTTCCTCAGTTTAATCAATACATTCATGCCGGGGTTTTGCTGCCGGCGTTTTGCTTCCTGCAATAACTGGATACGTTCAAAGGGGTCGAGGCTGGGGTTAATCAGTGCGGCAAATACCGTATCCCGCTCCGCCACCAGGTCGTCTTTGCTGAATTTATAATATCCCTGGTTTCTGAAAATGTCTACCAGCCGGTCCAGTTCATCCGAAATGCCTTCTACCGAATAGGGGTCGCCTTTTTTTATTAATGCGCCCCGGCGTCTTGCCAGCGCCAGCCGCTGCAGGGCGGAGTCTTCCAGCCCGTAAGCAATGGAATCGAATTTATAGCTCTTGCCGGGTATTACAATAAACACCACGTTCACCCTTTGCTGTTTTCCTATTCTGATAGTATCCGTTTTCTTTTTCCAGTTGATCGAATCCTTGTAGTAACCCAGCGAGTAAAGCAGGGCCTTCATAAACTCGATGGAATGCGTCACGGCATTGGTGTCAAATACGGGTGGTTTGTCCAGGCGCCGGATACCGGGAAAAATCGTGACTAGTTTCAGCTTCAGGCTATCATCGAGCTGGTTCTCCAGCCGGGCTTTTAACTCCTGTTTTTGATCGGGTGATAAATTTCCCTGTATATTTATGGCGGTTGAATAAACAAACGGCCTGGCCGGTGGTTTCCGGAGCGTAATACACCCGGGTGCAACAGCGGCTACGGCAAGGATGGATACCAGTAAAAAGAATTTAACGGGCTGTTGCAACATAATGCTGAAAACAAACACTGGATGATTACAAAATCGCAGGTCAAATATATCCAAAGTCTGGGCCAAAAAAAACTCAGGGAAGAAGAAAACGCCTTTGTTGCCGAAGGTCCCAAGATTATTAACGAATTGTTGGAAAATGCGTCGTTTGAGTTGCTGGGCCTGTATTGTACGGATGCGTGGAAAAATGAATATCCCCTGCTTGCCGGTAAAACGCCACCCGGTAAACTATACGAAATGAAGGAGGCCGGCCTGCAGCGCATTTCCTTTCTTATCACCCCCCACCAGGTGCTGGGCGTTTTTAAAAAGCCCACACCCCGGCAGCCCTTTCAGCTGCAAAGGGGTATTTCCCTCATGCTGGATGGCCTGCAGGACCCCGGCAATATGGGCACCATTATTCGTATTGCCGATTGGTTTGGCCTGCGGCAACTGGTATGCAGCCCCGACTGCGCGGATGCCTTTGCTCCCAAAGTGGTACAGGGTTCTATGGGTAGCATTGCCCGGGTAGAACTATACTACACACCGTTGCTGCCGTTTATAAAGGAAAACACGGGTTTGAAGCTCTATGCTGCTACACTGGGCGGCCAGCCGCTGCAAACGATTGGTAAGCTGGAGGAAGGTATGCTGGTCATTGGCAATGAATCAAAAGGCGTAAGCGTCGAAATCATTGCGGCGGCACAGCACCAGGTAACCATTCCCCGCCCCGGCAGCGCCGAATCGCTCAACGCCGCAGTAGCGGCAGGCATTATTTTGTCGCATATTATTTAGTTGATAGATGATGGTTGATAGTTGATAGGAGGGCCGCCATCAACTATCAACTATCAACCATCATCTATCAACTATCATCTGAACTGTATCGCCTTCACCGGCTGTATGCGCCGTATTATAAGCGTGGGAATAAGCAATACGGCAAAGCAAACCAGGAATGTGCCACCATCTACCAGTGCAAAATGCCACCATTCCAGCCGTACCTCTGCTTTTGAAATATAATACATCTCCTCGGGCAGGGTTATAAAGCCATAACGCTGCTGCAGCCAGCAAAGCAGCAGGGCCAGCAGGTTACCGAATACAATACCGCTGAGCGTAATAATGCTGCCGTGCAGCAGGAAAACCCGCTGTATGCGGCCATTGGGCATCCCCAGTGCTTTAAGCACACCAATCATCCTGGTTCGTTCCAGCACCAGTATAATAAGACAGGTAATCAGGTTGAGCACCGCTACAATGGTCATAATAACCAGCACCAGCACAATGGTATTGTCCTGCAGGTTGAGCCAGTCGAATATATTGGGGTAAATCTGTTTAATCGTTTTACTGTTCCAGTTGGACGGCAGCTTTTCAAAAATGACGTTATTTACCTCGTCTATCTTCCGGTAATCGCGCAGGAAGATTTCATACCCGCCAATTTCATTGGGTTGCCAGCCGTTCAGCCGTTGTATCAGGCGTATATCGCCCAGCGCTATATTCTTGTATTCCTCGATACCGGTTTTGTAAATGCCCGCTACCGTAAGCCGGTTGGCCCTGGGCGGGGAGCCATCGGCCTGGATAAAATAGATAAATATTTTATCGCCTGCTTTTAACTTCAACTGGTGCGCTACGGGCTCCGAAAGCACAATTTCCCGGCTATAGCTGCTGTCGGGAAATTTGATCCAATGGCCCTGCTGTATAAACTGCTGCAGGTGGTCCGAACGGTAATCCTTTTCTACCCCCTTAAACAGGATGCCTTCAATGCTTTCGTCGGTTTTAAGGATAGCGCTTTTGGTGGCAAACGAATTGACCGATTCTATTTCGGGTTCCGCCTGGAGAAGGCGGGCCACCGTATCGTTTTTCTCAATAGCGGTTTCTTCTGCAAGAAAGGATTTGCCGGGCTCAAAATGCTGTACCCGTATATGCCCCCAGAAACTGAATATTTTCTGGCTGATGGTGTACTGGAAACCGTTGGTAATGGCCATGGCTATCAGCATAATGGCCACGCTGAGTATCGTAGCCGCCGTAGCCAGCCGTATAATAAACCGGGAAAAGGACTTTTGCTGGTTAAAGGCAATACGCCTTGCTATGAAACCCGCTAAATTCAAACGCGCTGGTTTTAATTGGATCAAAAATAGGGGTGTATGCCGCCACCCCAAAATCTTTTTCGGTTTTCACGGTATTTTATACAACTTTATTCCCATGAATAGCATCTCCCGTTCTATGCGTAGTGTTATTTGCCTTGTATTGCTGGCAGTATGCCTGCCCGGCCGGGCCCAGGAGCCCGATAAAGTATATGCCCCCGGCATTCACAATGTAAAACTCAACTATGCCGGCAACCAGGTCGCTTATCCCGTTATAAGCCTGAACGGCGGCGACCAGCTGGAACTGAATTTTGACGATCTCGATGGCGGCGTACACAGCTATTACTATACCTGGCAACTGTGCAATGCAGACTGGTCTAAAGCCATCCTGAGCGAGTTTGATTATATCAAAGGCTTTTCACAAAACCGTATTAATACCTATCGTACCTCCTCTATTGCCGCGGTAAAATATACGCATTATATGGTCACGCTGCCCGAAAGCAGTTGTATTCCCTCCAAATCGGGCAATTACCTGCTCAAGGTGTTTGCCGATGGCGATACGGCCAACCTGTTGTTTACAAGGCGTGTGCTGGTGGCGGATAATAAAGCCGTTATTGCCGCCGAAGTACAGCAGCCTTTTGACGGACGGCTGTTTAGAACGCACCAGAAAATACAGTTTACCGTCAACCTGGGCAACCTGAATATCTTTAATGCCATACAACAGGTAAAGATTTGTATTCTGCAAAACTGGCGCTGGGATAACGCCATCACTACCATCCAGCCTACTATCATCCGGCAAAACAAACTGGAGTTTAACACCGAATCGGATGCTGTATTTCCCGGTGGCCGTGAATGGCGCTGGCTCGACCTGCGCAGCCTGCGCCTGCTGAGCGACCGGGTAAAGAACTCCACCACCGCCGCCGACGGAACGGTACTGGTGGAAGCAAAGCCCGATGGCGACCGCTCTGCCCAGCGTATGGTATACTATAAAGACAACAACGGCAGGTTTTACAACGATGTGGGCGAAACCGTGAATTATTTATGGCAGGCAGATTATGCCCGGGTGCATTTTACGTTTGTTCCCCCCAACAATCAGCCGCTGGCCGATAAGCAGGTATACCTCATGGGAGAGCTCAGCAACTATGGCATGGATGAAAAAGCAAAGATGAGCTTTAACGCAGAAAAAGGCGCCTACGAAACAGAGATCCTGCTTAAGCAGGGCTATTACGATTACTGCTATGTTACTACCGAGGCCGCCAGCCCACATCCTTCATTTGAATTTACCGAAGGAAATTTCTGGGAAACGGAAAATGACTATACTATACTGGTCTATTACCGGCCTATCGGCGGCCGCAGCGATGAGCTGATTGGCCTTTCAAGGATAAACTCACTTACCGGGAGAAGCGGCGGTAATTAAGCCTATAATCCAGGGCGTAGAAAATTATCGACACTGTTTTTATGCAACCGGCAAAAAATAATAAGCACAGTTCAAAACGTTAAAACCGTTAACAGGCACAGTTTCACACGGTTTATGTTTATTAATTTTCATTAAGCAGTAGAAAAAATTTAAAATTCTCTGCCGGTATACCTTTTTTGTCCTTACTTTTGCGCCCGGCAGGTCTTACACGACCAGCTCCTGCTGAACCTCCCCAGGGCCGGAAGGCAGCAAGGATAAGTGGTTGTAGCGGTGCGATGTAATAAGCCTGCCTTTTTTTTCTCCTTTTTTCTCACGCAGGCTTTGTTCCGGAGTATGTGCGTGTTATTCTGAGCTTAGCATGCCCTGAACTTGCCAAAGGGTAAACATAAAAATGTTGACAAATGAAATTCTTTATTGATACAGCCAACCTGGCACAGATAAAAGAAGCGAACGAACTGGGTATACTGGACGGTGTTACTACCAACCCTTCCCTGATGGCCAAAGAAGGCATTCGCGGCGAAGAAGCGATTAACAAGCATTACAAGACGATATGTGAAATAGTAAACGGCGATATCAGCGCCGAAGTGCTGACCACCGAGTTTAAGACCATCGTGGAAGAAGGAAAAAAACTGGCGGCCATTCACCCCAATATCGTGGTAAAAGTGCCGATGATTAAAGACGGTGTAAAAGCCATCAAATGGTTTACCGACAACGGCATCCGTACCAATTGTACGCTGGTGTTTTCTGCCGGGCAGGCTATCCTGGCTGCCAAAGCCGGCGCTGCCTACGTATCGCCGTTTATCGGCCGTATTGATGACAGCGGTTGGGATGGTACCCAACTGATAGGACAGATATCGAATATCTTTACCGTACAGGGTTTCAAAACAGAAATTCTTGCTGCTTCCATCCGGAGCGCTAATCATATCATTGAATGCGCAGAGTTAGGTGCGCATGTTGTGACATCTCCCCTGGATTCTATCCTGGCCCTGCTGAAACACCCGTTAACGGATATCGGCCTGGCTAAGTTCCTGGAAGATGCCAAAAAAATGTAGTGAGCTTTTTTTTACAGTTTGTATTCGACAATAATAAAGTGCGTCCCGTCTGGACGCATTTTTTTTGCTTACTCCTGTTTTGCCTGCAGGCACCAGCTTTCCCGCGTAGGCGCCGCGCTTTCCAGTTTTTTTATGATGGCTTCTTTTTGTGCGCCGGCCAGGTCAAGGCTGCTCAGGGCTACCGGTACCAGCGACTCCCGGCCCACCGGCTCCAGACCGCAATCGGCAAAAAACTGCCTGGCCGATTCAAAACTGTCGAAGCTGTTTTTGTACAGCTGGTGCTTTTTCCTGAACTCCTGCATTTTTTCGTTTCGGAGAATGGAATTATCCCGGTCATGTTTTATATAGATATCGCCCGTTATCCAGAATCCGCCCCGCTGCAGCAATATCTCGCGGATGGTGGCGCATAAACGTTTTTTCTCTTCTTCACCCAGGTATACCAGCAGCCCTTCATTTACAATGCTGATGGGGCCATCGGGAAACTGGTTGATGACCTGTATAAAGCTGTCTGTATCCATCACATTCAGTGGCAGGAGTTCATACACTCCCTTCATTTCAGCAGGATTGCCGGTAATAAGCGACTGTACCAGCCGCGCTTTTGCCGTAACAAGGTCCGGCAGGTCGGTATCAATAAAATGAACAGGGTGCTGAAAGCACCAGTCCAACCCGCGAAAAGAATAACCCGAGGATATTTCCAGTATATTCCTGGGATGCGTTTGCCAGAGTAATTTTTCTACCGTCCAATACCTGTTTTCAAAATGAAGCAGCATGCGCAGGAAAACTGCCCTGTCGGCATCGGTGACCGGTTCGTTAAATTTTTCTTTTGCAGACAAGACAATGGAGGCTGCTTCCTTCGCAAAAGGAATTTTTGTATGCGCTTTCAGCATCATCAGGTACTCGGCAGAGGGAGAAATGGAATTATAGTCTTTGTTTTCAATGTTCATAAGATAGTTGTTTATATGCCCGGTAAGTATAGTAAAGATATTAACTTCCACGCCTGCTGTCAGGGGCGTTTTTTAAGCGGTACAAATCCCGCTATGGGACCAATTGTTTTGCGCAGTAAAATTTCCGAATGCCCGGATGCCATAAAGCTGCTGAGCTCACCCACTTTATGGTAACCGGCCCGGTAATACAGCCTGGCGGCATCGGTATTAAAGGAAGAAACGCAGATAAATACATTGGGAGATACTTCAAATATCCGTTGTTCGCAAAATTCCAGCAGGGAACTGCCCAACCCTTTTCCGCGGGCTTCCGGGGCGATGCAGATAGACTGGATATATCCTTTAAACGTGCCTTCCATCTGCAACACCGCAAAACCCAGCAGGGTAGTGCCGCGGGTAACAACATATACTTCTTTGTAATCGCCATGCAGGGATTCTGCACAGCCTTGCCTGTCACGACCAAAGGTTATCCAGGGCTCCGAACAGAACATCATGGCGGCGCACTGCTGCAGTAAGCTTTCGTCCTTTGTTTCTTTAATAAAGGTAGAAGCGGTATACATAGCAATCGTTTTACCTTGCTCAATGATCGTTCAGCGGCAGCCCTCTTTTCTGGAATTCTTTCCAGTTCAGGTATTCATCGCCCTTGCGCTGTTCAACCATGGTAATGCAATCCTGCACAGGGCAAACCAGCTTGCACAGGTTGCAGCCTACGCATTCTTCCTCTTTGATGGAATAGGTATTGTAGGGCTTCCCATAGGCAAGGTTGATGGACTGGTGCGACGTGTCTTCACAGGCTATATAACACAGCCCGCAATGTATACATTTATCCTGGTTAATATTGGCAACGATATGGAAATTGATGTCAAGGTCTTCCCAATGGGTGAGCGTAGGAACCGACTTGCCGATAAAATCTTCGATTTTGGTAAACCCTTTTTCGTCCATCCAGTTGTTTAGTCCCTCGCACATATCTTCTATAATACGGAAACCATGTTTCATGGCCGCGGTACAAACCTGCAGGGTAGTGGCGCCCAGCAGCATAAACTCCACGGCATCCTTCCAGGTACTGATACCGCCGATACCCGATACGGGAACTTTACTGGTAATGGGGTCCTGGCTGATGGTGGTCAGCATTTTCAGGGCAATGGGCTTTACTGCCGGTCCGCAGTAACCGCCGAAAGTAGATTTACCTCCCACATTCGGGTTGGGTACCAGCGTATCCAAATCCACCCCGGTTACCGATTGAATGGTATTGATAAGCGATAGCGCATCCGTACCCGCCTGCACAGCTGCCTTACCGGTAGGCACTACTGAATGTACATTGGGTGTGAGCTTGGTGATAACGGGTATATGCGCCGCTTCCATTACCCATTCCACTACCGTGCGGGCTATTTCGGGGTCCTGCCCCACGGCAGCGCCCATACCTCTTTCGGTCATGCCATGCGGGCAGCCAAAATTCAGCTCCATGCCATGCGCCCCGGTATCTTCTACCTTTTTGATCAGCTCATGCCAGCTGTTGCGGTCATTATCCGCCATCAGCGATACTACCATGGCCCGGTCGGGAAAAAGCCGTATGCATTCCTTTATTTCCTTTAAGTTGATGTCCAGCGGCCTGTCGCTGATCAGCTCAATATTATTAAAGCCCATCACCCGGCTGCCATGGTAATCAACGGCCGAATAGCGGGAGGAAACATTCTTTACCTGGCTGCCCAGTGTTTTCCATACCACGCCGCCCCAGCCTGCTTCAAAAGCACGCAACACATTCACTTGTTTATCCGTGGGAGGGGCACTCGCCAGCCAGAACGGGTTGGGCGATTTGATGCCAAGAAAATTTGCTGATAGGTCTGCCATAGTATGAAGTTTGAGGTCTGAGATCTGAGATCTGAAGTCTGAAGCCGGAAGTCGGAAATCAGATCTCCGGCTTCAGACTTCAGGCTTCTAAATATTTTAAAATAGCTGCTGCCCCGTCTTTACCCGCCTGCACCGCATCCACTACTTCCTTGCCTCCGTTTACACAATCACCGCCGGCAAAAACGCCGGTAATATTGGTTGCTGAACGATTACTGATGGATACTTTCCCGTTGTTATGCGCCAGCTGGCTGCCGCTTACCAATGCTTCAAAAGGTATTTGCCCCGCGGCCTTTATCACCATATCTGTTTCGAGGGTAAAGGTTTCACCTGTTTCCACGGGGCTGCGGCGTCCGCCTGTATCAGGCTGGCCCAGTTGCATTATACTGCACAGCAGCTGTGTAACCTTGCCATTCACGCCTTTTATTGCTTTGGGCGCTGCCAGCCAAATTACGCGACAACCGTCCAGTTTGGCAATGTTCAGCTCCACTTCGGTACAGGGCATTTCTTCCTGCGTGCGCCGGTACAGCAGCGTTACCTCTTTTGCGCCAAGACGCCTGGCCTGCGTGGCGGCATCAATAGCCGTCATGCCCATACCAATCACTACTACTTTATCGCCTACCGGCACAGCCGGGTATCCCTTGCTGCGGATGTTATAAATGAATTGTAAGGCATCAACAACAGCTTCCAGTTCTTCGCCCGGTATATCCAGCCGTCTTGCCAGCCCTACACCAAACGCCAGGTACACCGCATCATATTCTTTTTGCAAACCTGCAAGGGTAATATCTTTTCCCAGCTCCTTATTGTATTGTATGCTGATGCCGCCAAGCGAAAGAATATATTCCACTTCCTCCTCGCAAAACTCCGGGGTTACCTTGTATGCGGCAATACCATAGGTCATTAGCCCGCCGCCCTTGCTTTCTTTTTCAAACAGGGTTACATCTATACCTTCTCTCGACAGCACATGCGCACAGCTCAACCCTGCCGGGCCGGCGCCGATTACGGCTACCTTTTTACCGTTGGAAGGCTTGCGTTCAAACAGTTTCCATTTTCCGGCAATGGCTTTTTCAGTGGCGTAGCGCTGTAATTTGGCAATGGGAATGGCTTCTTCTTCCATCAGGTTGTACACGCAGGCGCCCTCGCAGAGCTTTTCTACCGGGCATACTTTTGAACAGCCCCCGCCCATGATATTCGACTGGAAAATGGTATGTGCCGATCCTTTTATATTATCCGTGGTAATCTGTTTGATGAATTTGGGTACATCAATACCTGTAGGACAACTTTTGGTGCAGGGTGCGTCGTAGCAGAAAAGACAGCGGTTGGCATCCACCAGCGCCGCATCCTGCGATTCAAACGGAGGATGTATATCGCTGAAGTTGGCTGCATATTGTTCAGCCGCCAGCCGGTTATTGGTTATTGCCATTGATTAATTTTTTATTTCAGCATTTTCACATTATTATAGTTCCGTAAGTCTTCCGTATGTTTCCGGTCGACGGTCGCGGAAGAACTGCCATACGCTCCGCACTTCTTCAATCATGTCCAGGTCAAATTCCGCTATCAGCAGTTCATCTTTATCTTCCGATGCCTGCGCAAATAGTTGTCCGCGCGGGTCGGTGAAATAAGAAGAGCCGTAAAACCGGCCCAGGTTCCAGGGCTTTTCTTCTCCCACGCGGTTAATACAACCCATAAAATACCCGTTGGCGGCAGCATGCGCCGGTTGCTCCAGTTTCCAGAGGTATTGCGAGAGGCCGGCTACCGTAGCCGAGGGATTGTATACGATCTCCGCACCGTTCAATCCCAGGCAGCGGGCCCCGTCTGGGAAATGCCGGTCATAACAGATATACACACCTATTTTGGCATACCTGGTCTGGAATACGGGATAACCCAGGTTACCGGGTTTAAAGAAAAACTTTTCCCAGAAGCCGGACGTATGGGGGATATGGTTTTTGCGGTATTTACCAAGATAAGTACCATCGGCATCAATAACGGCGGCGGTATTGTACAATACGCCGGCCTGTTCCTTTTCATATACCGGTACAATCATAACCATATTATACTTCCTGGCGTATTCGGCCATGCGTTCCGTTGTGGGACCAGGTACGGTTTCAGCGGAAGCATACCATTTCCTGTCCTGCCCCGGGCAGAAATACGGGGTATTGAAAATCTCCTGCAGGCACAATATCTGAACGCCTTTCTTTCCCGCCTCTTCAATGAAAGGAATATGCTTTTGCAGCATCGCTTCCATAATTTCTTCAATGGTTCCTTCGCCCTCTGTCTTTGGCAGGCTCATTTGAATCAGTCCCGATTTAATAATTCTCGCCATGAATATGTAATTATGAGTTATGAATTAATAATTATGAATTGGTTTGATTGCTGGCTGAAAAATATTTTTCCTTAGTTGTTAAAATTATGCTACTTAATATTTTAATTATTTCCTGACATTTATTATCTAATTCATTATATATCTGATGGCTGATATAATCACTGTCTTTTAAAAGATTGAGCCAATATGAGGTCTCTCTTGCTTCTTTTAGTGCAATACTTAGTTTATGCATAAAATCTCTTTTTGATTGCCCTGATATTGCTTCATTTATATTAGCTCCTATCGAAGTCCCAGACCGAAGCATTTGTTTTGACAATACAAATTCTTTCTTTTCGCCTGCCAGGTATTTATATAATTTAATAATATCCAAAGCAAACCCATAGGCTTTTTTAGCAATGATATTATCGCTTTTCCGGTTATTATTCATAATTCTGAATTCATAATTCTAAATTATTGATTTCGCTTTATTGCGTTTAATGAATTGCCCGTAGCCTTTTTCCAGCAGACATTTACCATTATCGATGGCTATTTTTCCTCTTAATAATACTGTTTTTACTTTTCCCGTCAGCTCCCATCCTTCATAACCGGAATAATCAACATTCATGTGGTGCGTATCGGCAGAAAGCACATGCTTCTGGTCAGGATCAAAAATCACGATATCGGCGTCGCTGCCAATGGCAATCGTTCCCTTGCGGGGAAACATGCCGAATATTTTGGCCGGGTTGGTGCAGGCCACTTCCACGTATTTGTTGAGCGTAATCTTTCCTTTATGCACCCCTTCGCTGTACAACAGTTCCATCCGGTTTTCAATAGCCGGATGGCCATTGGGTATTTTGGAAAAATCTTCCTTGCCCATCAGCTTTTGTTCCCATTTAAACGGGCAATGGTCTGTAGCCACCACGTTTACCAGTCCCTGGTTGATGCCCGCCCAGAGGGTAGACTGGTCTTTCTTTTCGCGCAGCGGCGGGCTCATCACCCATTTGGCGCCTTCAAAATCGCGCTCATACAGCGAAGCGTCCAGCACCAGGTATTGTATACAGGTTTCTACAAATACTTTCTGGTTGCGCCTGGTGGCATTGCGCACGGCATTCAGCGCGCCCTCGCAGGTCAGGTGTACGATATAGCCGGGGCAGCCGGTATAATGGGCCATATCCGCAAACCGTCCCGAGGCTTCGGCCTCCGTCACTTCGGGTTGGGAGAGATAATGATACAGCGGCGCGCGTTTTCCTTCCGTTTTAAATTTCGCTACCAGGTAATCGATCATATCGCCGTTGGTGGCATGTACGTTTATCAGGCCGCCGTATTTTTTTACTTCCTGCATCAGTCCAATCATCTGCCGGTCGTCAATCATCAGCGCGCCTTTATATGCCATAAAGGTTTTGAAAGAAGTAATGCCTTCTTTTTCAATAAAGTCTTTGATTTCCTTTTTGGTGTTTTCGTTAAAATCCGTCACGGCCATGTGAAAGCTGTAATCGCCCACGCAGTTGCCGTTGGACCGCGACTGCCATTCTTCCAGTGCCGCTTTCAGCGAATTGCCTTGTTTCTGCAATATAAAATCAATCACCATGGTAGTGCCGCCGTAAAGCGCCGCCCGGGTGCCCGTTTCATAATTATCGCTCGAATAGGTGCCCATAAAAGGCATATCCAGGTGCACATGCGGATCAATGCCGCCGGGCATTACCAGTTTGCCCGAAGCATCCAGCACGGTATCCGCCTGCACCTGCAGCCCCTTGCCGATGGCCGATACGGTTTCACCTTCAACCAATATATCCGCCACATAATCATCGGTGGCAGTAACAACGCGCCCGTTTTTAATCAGGATGCTCATGATGGATGATATTTATACTATACAACCCCTTCCGGGTTTAATGATTGTTGATTGCCCGCTGCCGCAGTTTTATAATTACGCATAATAAGCATATAGCTGGCTCCGCTTACAAAAAAGCCCACAAACCACGCATAGCTGTACATGCCCGATAGCCAGTGCGGCACAGCATCCGGGCCAATGGCTTTTATCGTGGTCAGAAACCCCGGTATATTGGGCAATATGCCCAGCATGAGTGCGGCAAGCGCATACCGGTTGAATCCATTGGAATACGTATACCGTCCTTTGAGCTGGTATAATTCGGTTACACAGAGCTGTTTCCTGCGGATAAAATAATAATCGGCAATCATAATGCCCCCTATCGGTCCCAGCAGGCTGGAATAGCCTACCAGCCAGGTGAATATATATCCGCTGGGGTCGGCCACCAGCTTCCAGGGAAAAATAAGAAGGCCGATGATACCGGTAATATAGCCCCCCTTCCGAAAACTTATCCGGGAAGGAGAGAGGTTGGCAAAATCATTGGCGGGACTTACAATATTAGCCGCAATATTGGTGGCCAGCGTGGAAATGGCTACGGCAATCATAGCCACGCTAATCAGAACCTTACTGTTGAAGCGGCCGGCCAGTTCAATGGGATACCAAATGGTTTTTCCGTAAATAATAGTGGTGGCGGAAGTAACCACCACACCGATAAAAGAAAACAATGTCATGGAAGGCGGCAACCCGATAACCTGTCCATTTACCTGCGCGCGCTGGTTTACGGCATAACGTGTAAAATCGGGAATATTGAGTGATAAGGTAGCCCAGAACCCTACCATGCCGGTAAGCCCGGGAATAAAGTAATTCCAGAAAGCGGCATTGCTGGCAAATGTTGATGGTTGTGTGAGTATAGGCCCTAAACCACCGTGCACGGCCGAAATGGCCCAAAACAGCAGGGCCAGCGCCGCTGCCGGCAGGAAGAAAGCTTTGAAGACCAGTAATTTTTTGATGCTGTCCACCCCAAGGTACACTACGTACATATTCAATAGCCAGAACAGTACAAAGCAAATGGCTGGTCCCGTTAGCAGGCCAAATGAAGCCGGGAAAATGGGCGGCAATGTTTCCAGCGATGGAATCCATAATCGCAGCACCTGGTAAAGGGCAGAGCCGCCAATCCAGGTCTGGATGCCAAACCAGCCGCAGGCTACAATGGCGCGCAGCATAGCGGGAATATTGGCGCCCAGCACGCCAAAGCTGGCACGGGCAAATACAGGAAAGGGTATGCCGTACTTTGCGCCGGCATGCCCGTTGAGTATCATAGGGATTAATACGATGGTATTGGCCAGGAAGATGGTCAGGATGGCTTCCCACCAGTTCATACCGCCTTGAATCAGCGAGCTGGCCAGCATATAGGTGGGTATACACAAGCTCATGCTAATCCACAGCGCGGCATAGTTCCAGGTATTCCAGGTTCGCTTGGAAGCGGGAACAGGCGCCAGGTCTTCACTGTACAGGGAAGAGGGTGTTATTTCCGGTGAATGCTCATTCATGCGGGCAATTTTTAAAAACCATTCTGTAATTTAATGCTGTTAAACAACATATTCATCGGCAATGGCAATCGCTTCGCTGATGATGGCAAGTCCTTCATCAACCTGCTCCCGGGTAATGCTCAGGGGAGGGGCTACAAAAACATAATTCCAGCGTACAAAGGCATACATGCCCAGCTGTTTCAGCTTCCCGGCCACTTTGTTCATAACAGCCATTTCTTCGGGTTTGGCATTAAACGGGGCCATGGGTTCTTTGCTGGCGCGGTTCTTTACCAGCTCAATACAACCCAGCAGGCCGGTATTCCTGAAATCGCCGATGCTGGGATGTTTTGCTTTCAGGGCTTCTACACGTTGTTCAATATAATGCCCCATGCGTTCCGCGTTTTCCAGCAGGTGCTCATCTTCATAAATCTTCAGCACTTCCACGCCGGCGGCGCAGGTAACCGGGTGGGCGGAATAGGTGAGGCCCAGCCAAAGCACGTTATCGTTAAAATGATCGGCAATGGTATCGGTTACGATTAATGCGCCCAGCGGCAGGTAGCCGGCGGTAATGCCTTTGGCAGTGGCAATCATATCGGGCACCACCCCGTGCAGTTCGCAGGCAAACCATTTGCCGGTGCGGCCAAAACCGCTCATGACTTCGTCGGCAATTAAAAGAATACCGTGTTTATCGCAGAGTGCGCGGACCTTTTTCAGGTAATCCGGCGGGTATTTGATACAACCCGAGGAACCGCTTTCGCCTTCCATTAATATAGCCGCTACGTTTTCCGGTCCTTCAAATTCAATCACCCGTTCAATATGGCTTACGCACTCGCGCGAGCAGCTGCTGATTTCTTTTCCCCAGGGACAGCGGTAGCAATACGGGTCTTCCACATGAATGATATTTGGCGCCTGTTGGGCATCTGCCGCCAGCTTGCGGGGGTCACCGCCCGCGGTCATAGCGCCATAAGAGGAGCCGTGAAAAGCGCGGTAGCGGGCAATGATTTTATGCCGGCCGGTATATAGCCTCGCCAGTTTGATGGCATTCTCGATAGCGGTGGCGCCGCATACGGTAAACAGGGTTTTTGTCAGGTTGCCGGGCGTTATCTCCGCCAGCTTCTTGCCCAGCTCGCCGCGGGCTTTGGTTACACAGCCCGGCGTTACATAACTTACCTCCTGCATCTGCTTTACCACGGCATTGGTTACCCGCTGGTTGCCATGGCCGATGTTTACATTGATTAACCCCGAAGAAAAATCGATGTACCGCTTCCCGTCGTAATCGTACAGGTATACGCCTTCCGCGTATTTTACGGCAATGGGGGCAATCCCCTTTTGCTTGCTCCAGGAAAACAGGGTATAGTCAAGATTATCCTGTATAATTTCCTGCGCTTCAGATATGATAGCTGTATTGGGCATATAGAAGTTTTTTAAATTGAAGTCTGAGGTCTGAAGCCTCATCGCCCTAACTCATCCAGTTCACCCCAGCCTCGGGATTCCATTTTGTAGTACTCTTCTTCAGTCTTGTCCAGAACTCTATAGAGCTTTTCCCGGTAATGTCGCCCACACCGAACTTGCTTTCATTCCACCCGCCAAAGGAGAAGGGCTCACGGGGTACGGGCACGCCCACGTTTACGCCAATCATACCGGCGCTGGCCCTGTCGATAACATAGCGTGCCGCGCCGCCGTTCTGCGTAAATACGGAGGCGGCATTGCCATAGGGACTGGCGTTTTCAATGGCCAGCGCTTCATCCAGCGTATTGGTACGCATGATGCTGATAACCGGCCCAAAGATTTCTTCCGTAGCTACCGACATGCCCGGCTTTACATAATCAATCACCGTTGGCCCCACATAGGTGCCGTTTTCCTTGCCACCTACTTTTGCGCCGCGGCCATCCACCAGTATTTTAGCGCCCTGGCTTTCCGCTTCGGTAATGTATCGTTCAATACGTTCCTTGGATGCTTTGTTGATTACCGCTCCCAGGTTTTTACCGGGAACGATCTTTTTGGCTTCTTCCACAATCTTTGCAACAATATGATCTACCGATCCCACACCTATCATGGCAGAGGCGGCCATACAACGCTGCCCGGCGCAGCCACTCATGGAAGCGGCTACATTCTGCGCCGTCATTTCGGTTTTGGCATCGGGCAATACCAGCAGGTGGTTCTTGGCGCCGCCCAGGGCAAGACAGCGTTTAAGATGCTGCGTGGCGCGCTGGTATACCAGTTTAGCTACCTTGGTGGAGCCTACAAATGAAACAGCGTCGATACCCGGGTGGTCGCAAATGGCGTTTACAATTTCGCTGTCGCCGTTTATGATATTAAATACACCGTCGGGCAGGCCGGCCTCTTTGAGCAGTTCGGCTATTTTTACTACGCTTAACGGCACTTTTTCAGAGGGCTTCATGATCATGCAGTTGCCCAGGGCAATAGCATTCGGCATGGTCCAGCAGGGCACCATGGCGGGGAAATTAAAGGGCACAATAGAAGCTACAATGCCCAGCGGCACATGTTCGGTACGGCATTCCACCCCCTTGCTTACTTCCAGCACTTCGCCGGTTACCAGCTGCGGTAGTGATACCGCAAATTCGGTCAGCTCAATACATTTCTCTACTTCGGCCACCGCCTCGCTCATGATCTTACCGTTTTCTTCACTCACCAGGGCCGCCAGCTCCTGCAGGTTTTTTTCCAGCAGCTGCCTGAACCGGAAAAACACCTGTACCCGTTCTTTGACAGGCGTTCTGCTCCAGGCCGGGAAAACAGCTTTGGCGGCCTTTACCGCCTTGTCGAGATCGGAAGCAGTTGAACAGGGCATTTCCGACAGCAGGCTGCCGTCGCCGGGGGAGATAACCGGGATCATTCTCCCGGAAGCAATATCGGTAAACTGGCCATTGATAAAATTGCGAAGCCGCGAGTATTTCATACACTAAAAATATAGGTGAACTTAAAGTACATTTTTTATACTGAGACAACAATTTACTGCAAAAAATGTATATTTGAGACATGCTTTCTAAAAAATATTCATTTATTTTCCCAAAAGAGTCTCTTACCCATACTTATGCCAATGGAAAAAAACAAACCGATCGGTAAGCTGGACACGGAGCTGGATGATCTTGATTTTTCTATTTTAAGCCACCTGCAAAAAGATGGCCGCACCTCTTTCACGGTTATTGCAGAAAAATTAAACGTATCCATCGGCACCGTGCGCACCCGGTTTAACCGGCTGATTGAAGAAGGCACCATAAGTATTATTGGCAGGGTAGACCCCGATAAGGTGGGCTTTCGCTCCTATGCGCATATAGCCGTGTATATCCGGCCCGCCACATTAAAAGAGCAGGTAGCAAAAAAGGTTTCCCGTATGCCGGAAGTCAGTTTCCTGGCCATGACCTCCGGCACTTATGATCTTGAAGTGAATGTGATGTGCCGCGACAATGATCACCTGGTAGCCTTTGTCAACGAGATTTCAAAGATTGAAGGCGTTTACCAGACCAATACCACTATCTATTTTAAAGTATACAAATACGCACAGCCCGACCTGGGCCTTTTACGGGAATAAAGACCACGGCAATACATTGTTTTATAGTATAAGGTATCAGCCTGCCTTTGCCGGTGCCGGTTTTTTTACCAGCTTTGAAGCAATAAAGGCAAACAGGCCCAGTATAAGCCCGCAAACAGCGCCTACCAATGGCCCGGTTATAAGCATCATCAACCTGGGGTGACTGGCTACAGCCGCCGGCATTTTCTGGTTCATGGCCGCCATATCGGGGTGGTGGGCTATATAGGTGCTGTAAAACAATACATGCGCCCCGGTTACCCACACACAGTTGACCAGGCTTACCAGGAACCCATGCAGGAAATACCTGCCGGTAGCCTGCACGGCAATGATATAGGCGCATATAATAAAAGCAGCCAGCCAGAAAACCCATTCAATATTGGCCGGGATCAGTGAAACAGTACCAGCCGCTATGGCTAATCCAAAAAGCGATAATCCGAAAATAAGCTTCCAGTTCATGATGAAATTGATTAAGGGGGTTATAAAATGAAGTTGAAAAAACGCGTCGGGAATTGTTTCCAGGGGGAGGTCCTTCATCACCCTACAGCAGTGGCAGTAGGCGGCAATCGCTGCCTGAAGATAAGCAATATTGAAATGGGATGCAAGTGCTTCTTCCGCGACCCTCCGTTGATAGGGCGCATCCCGCCGCTGCTTTATTAAAAACCGCCATTGGATAATTACCCTTGTATGAAACCGGTAGTAACTGCGTAATCACTTGCATATTAACAGCTGATAATTAGTTTTGTACCGGTAATTTATTCAGACATATAAAACCAATATCATATGAAATCAACGCTTGCGCTGGTAGTCGTGTTCTCATTCATGCTGCTGGCCTCCTGTCATCGCGACGGGACTACACCCATTCCCGGGCCCGTTATTACGGCCTTTACACCCTCCGGCGGCAAAGCCGGCGACACGGTTACCATAACCGGTTCTTCTTTTTCAGCTCAGCTTTCCGGGAATACTGTGATGTTCAGTGATACGGCTGCAACCATTATTACAGCTGCCGCTTCAAAGCTGACCGTTATTGTTCCTCACGGTGCCGCCACAGGTAAAATCTCTGTAACCGTAAACGGGAAAACAGCGGCATCGGCCGATAATTTTGTAGTGAGCGCAGCTCCACCCCCGCCAATACCGCCCGCGATTACCGGTTTTACACCAGGTGCCGGACCTGCGGGAACACCTGTTACCATTACCGGTACCGGCTTTGCTGCAACGGCTGCCGCCAATACGGTTAAGTTTAATGGCGTTGCGGCCTCAGTAACCAATGCTACAGCCACACAGCTGGTGGCAACCGTGCCCGCAACAGCTGCCACGGGGAAGATTACGGTAACGGTGGGCGGGTTAACCGCTACTTCCGCCACCGATTTTACCGTGAATGTTGCGCCCGTTATCAGTTCCTTTTCTCCTGTATTGGGCTTGCCGGGCGATACCGTGATTATAACGGGCACCGGCTTTTCCACTGTTGCAGGTAATAATACCGTGAAGTTTTCCAATAATGTAACGGCAATGATCACTGCCGCTACCGCCACGCAGTTAACCGTTACGGTTCCTGCCGGCGCCGTTACCGGCACTATCTCTGCCACTGTAAATGCGCTGACAGCCGCCAGCGCCACCGGTTTTGAGGTATTGCAGGATATTCCCCGCAGCGGCCTTGTTGCTTTTTACCCGTTTAGCAGTAATGCCAACGATGCCAGCGGTCATGCGTTTAATCTTACGCTGGAAGGTACTTATTCCGCTGCTGCCGACCGCTTCGGCAGCTCCGGCAAAGCCTGGTATTTTAATGGCGGAAACAGCTACGCAATATTGCTGGATGCCAGCCAGGCCCAGGCGCCGCAACCACTTACGGTACAGGTATGGGTAAAATATGATTCACTGTTAAGCTCCACCATTATGGGTAAATATTCCTACCCGCCGGCTGCAGGGTATTTATTGGGGATTTCTCCCGATGGCAGCGGCGCTGGTTTGATAACGCTTGATATGGATGGTTTTAATGCTACCTCGGTTGCCGGTGTGCTACCCGCCAATACCGGCGGACAGTGGGTACTTATTGGCATTACCTACGATGGTTCTACCCTGCAGTTCTTTAGGAATGGCAGCCCGGTAACTACTATCGTCCATACCGGAACAGTAACTGCTACCAGCTCCGGCGACCTGCGCATAGGTTTAAGCGGTGATGGCGGAACAGGTCTTTCCGCATTTAAATGCGCTATTGATGACGTAACGATTTATAACCGGGTCTTAAGTAATACAGAAATACTTCAATTGTACAACCAAACCGTTTCTAAGAAATAGGTACGTCTCTAAACTCCGGATCACAGATCACGGATTCTATCAACCGTTCCGGGTGTCCCGCAAGGGCGCCCGGATTTTTTATTTAACGGGTTTGGCCCCTGTTTTTATGCGGGAGTCATTGCCTGCCAGCAGTTCGGTTATAGCCATTACCAGCGCCGCGGAATTATGCGCGGCGGTGCGGTAAAACGCTTTTACATCCGAATACGCGTTATTGCCCGCGTTATCGCTCATACTGCGGATAACGATAAACGGCACCTGCTGTTGCCAGCATACCTGCCCTACGGCCGCGCCTTCCATCTCCGTTGCTTCGGCATTCATCTGGCTGTATAGTTTTTGCGTGGCCGCCGCTGACGACACAAATACATCGCCCGTTACAATAATACCGGCCACGATGCGCGGGGAAAGATTGCCGCTGCGGCCGCTTACTTTTTCAAGCGGGATGGTTTTTCCGGCTCTATCGGCCAGTTGCAGCAGCCGGGCATCGCAGGGAAAATACAAGGGATTTTCCTGCATGGTAACCGGGTTGCGGGTAGCGCGCCGTTGCATGCTGTCGGGCAGCAGCGAACCATAGTCATGGTAAGCCACCCTGGTACCGATGACCAAATCGCCGGGCGATAAGGCCGGGTCTACCGCTCCCGCTATACCGGTAAACAGGATTTCAGATGGTTGAAAATGTTCCAGCATCAGGGTGGTGGTAATGGCCGCATTTACTTTTCCGATACCCGATTGCGCTATCACCACCGGCCGTCCTTTTAAAATACCCTGGGTAAAATGAACCTGCCGGATCACCACTTCTTTCTTTTGCTGCACCTGTGCCAGCAGCAAATCCGTTTCATCGGCAAATGCTCCCAGTATGCCCGTTATGCCTGTTCGTTTGGCGGCAGGCACATCATGCGCAGGCAGTACCGCCTTCACTGGCGCCTGTGCCCCCGCCTGCTGAAGGGTACACGACAATGCCACAAAAAGAAAAAGGTATATTTTATCCATAGACGCAAATATCTGCTAAAAAATCATTTCGTGGCTTCGGCCCCCCAGCCTGGCGGCTTCGGCCCCCCGGCCTGACGGCTGTGGCTATTAACATGACGCTCCTGCGGAGCTCTAAGGCCCATCGGGCCGATATGTTAGTAGCCATCGCAATTGCAATATCCCCAACCCATTCTTCTTCGAGCCCCGTAGGGGCGTTATGTTAATTGCCTATTGCAGGAACAATGACAGCAGGGCAAACGCATCTATTATGAGCAGTGCGGGGCTGATGTTC
>JACXTT010003100.1_pt1 | contig 25917 bp, 27 predicted proteins | sample 9270951 | NCBI WGS metagenome assembly JACXTT01 (sample SAMN15532306, study PRJNA645909) | rock metagenome | isolation source: weathered quartz diorite | place: Puerto Rico | collected 2017-06-21
TAAGTCGCCGGCTCGGGTTGAGCAAGAACACCGTCCTGGCTATCGTCAAGCGCAACCGCGCTGCCCAGCTCTCCTCGACTCCTTAGCGTGCGTAAAATTCCGTCTCGTGTCTTCTCCTCATTATGGTGCACGACCCCGAGGCGAAACCACCCGCGCTCCTTGAAGGGCATCAGGCGTTCGGCGAACCACCGTAGTTGCGCTTCGCCCACCCAGCCGTAGTGATCGTTGTCCCGATGACTTTCCGCCATCGTCGAATTCAAGCCTGCCACGACCAGATTTAGTTCGTCCAGTTCCCAGAACGTCCAGGGTTCTTCGAGACTAAAGGTGAGGTCCTTTTCCTCTCCGTAAAACTGCTGAAACAGATCGTGATATGGTTTCCATTTTCTCCAATATGGTGCTACGGGTTGCTGTTCTTCTCCTTCGCATTCACTGAAGTAACTTTCACACAATTTACGATTAACGTCATGGTTGCCGGGAACAATCACTACGTGACGATGAGGAAGGGTAAGCCGTTGGGTCAGTTTGACCACTAACGTCAGAACATCCTCGAATTCTGACTTTCTGCTCCACTCGGCTAGATCACCCGAAATAACGACAAGCTGAGGTTTGACGTTGGATTTCTCCAAAATCTCTAAGTCATCACTCAGCCGCTGAAAGAGAGTATCAAATCGTGCGTCGGCTTCAGTGAGACCGAGATTGCCAAAACGGTGATACCGTCCGAATTGCGGATCAGAAAGATGCAGAATAGTGATAGATTCTTGTGCGGCCATACTGCTCCCCCAGCAAAATCCTGAGGTTAGAGAAAATCCCAGCGCCTCAACACAGCCAGTATGGGTTTACGGGAGGATGCGCTCAGTTGTCAATGGATACAGAATTGAACGCTGCCCCAAATTGCCCAATCATTTTGATCGGGCAAAACGCCTTTATCACTTCAGCGTCCGATAATCCCCTCTTCGGTTAAATTCCCTCTCCTCTAAGTGGTTGATTTTGTTGGAGTCGACACACGGACTGTGACGCAGTCGAAAAGCGCTCAGTTTATGCGGCTGTTAGCACTCCTGTTAGCGGGCCTTTGGCCGAAAAGACAACACGGACGGAAGAAAAGTTTAGAGATGTTTTGTGAAACTGTGGAACATAACGCGTTCATGTTCGAATCCACAGATACTGTGCCTTGTTTCCTCACTAACTGGACTCTGTCTCCCCTCCCCTCTTACTTTTTGTTAGGATTTTCGCTGGGTCTCTTTCTCCGGCGATAACGAGGCGTTTAGTTTACCCAGGCAGACATGGTGTGCAGTCCTGCGTTGCTCCAGATTTCGTTGCGCCGAAACCAGGCACGGAAGAGCGCTTCGCCCTCGGGTGACAAGACGACCATAACGTTTTCTCCTGCTGCGTCCATCGTATACTTCTCTAGCAAGGAGAAGACGGAGCGTGGCTTGGAAGCGCTCCGGTTGGATAGGTTCACAGGTGCTCTCCAACAGATCGGCCAGGAACTGGCCTACCAGGTTGCGGCGTTCTTCCTCGCTGACCGTATGAGGCGTGGTGACATGGTTGGTCTTAGGCATGGGCGTACTATATCCCTTCTCGCGCGTAAGATGCAGGCTCCTTCTTCGGCGTTAGCAGCGGCATGCGGAGAAGCACTGTCACTGAAGCCATAAACTTTTTACTAATTATCCTTCTGGTCTGACATGTAGTCCCCACTTTTCCTCGTCGCCGATATTCATTGATCTCGAAATGCTGAACGATGATGGAACACATTTAACAAAAAATATCCTTTGCCCCCTTGTCATTATTATGCATTGTATCTGTAGTCACTGAGCGTCATGGTCGAACGCTACGAAGTCGGAGGGGTACACATTTCTTGCTTAGACAAAACAAATAGCAACTGTCGTCGGATGCCATCCTGTTTATATTCTAACGTAACTCTTTTTTCTTCGAGATGGAATTTTTCAAGACTAAATCTAGTAATAGTCTTCTAGCATTCTAGATTTTTTCCAGTATATATAGATTATTTCGAGCAATACAATGAAATTTTCTTTTTTATATAGGCATCTAGGCAATTTTGTTACAACTTTAACTTTCTAGGAGATTGCTTCTTTGTTCCTAGATATGTTATAGAATATTTCTAGAATTTATCTAATAAGAGGTGTCGTCTATGGTGGTCGCTGTAACCAATCAAAAGGGCGGATGTGGTAAGACGACAACAGCGGTAAATCTTGCTGCCGGTCTCGCCTTGCTCAATCCATCAGAGAAAGTTCTCATCATTGATCTTGATCTACAGGGATCTGTTGCAAACTGTCTTAGTCTGACTTTACCATCGACTTTGCTTCCTATTGCAACGGCCTTGAAACAGAAACGACTTCCCGAGATTATTCAACCGACGAAGATTCCAGGATTTGAGGTAGCGCCTGGAGATCCATCTCTCGACGTTCCGGCACTCCAGAACGAACCACGGAGAGATTTTATTGTTCAACGCGCGTTGGCGTCAGTGCGGGATCTTTATAAGTGGATTATCCTCGATACTCCGCCAAATCTGGAAATTATCACCTGTAATGCGATTGTGGCTGCTGATTTCTTAGTGATTCCTTGTGATGTAGACCGTGAATCGCTCGGGGGGTTAAAACATACTATCGAGATTGCCAACGTTTACTTAGAAGATCGACCGGAAATTGACCCAGCCGCATTTTGCCGCATCTTGATCACGATGTATGACAATCGAGATCAGGTTGTAAACAGCTGGTTTGAACAAATGATTGAGCCGTTAGGTCCTCAGTTGTTCAAAACGAGAATTAAAAGAGCCACGGCGATGAAGAAAGCCCGCGCCAACGGACTCGCTATCTTCCAGTATGCCGATCAGAATCCCCATGCCCGGACAATAGCCGAGGAATTCACGACTCTAGTGCACGAGGTAGAGCATCATGCGCGAACAAATTTCCACTCCCATGCCAATGCCAACGCTGCAACGGCTTAGCCCCGCAGAAAAAGCTCGCCAACGTCGGGAGGAAGAGGGACTTTCTAGCATTGAAGAGCCCAAAGAAGCGGATGTTACTCCTACTCATCACACTGCTTTGCTGAGTAGTCGAGCGAAGAGGCTCCCGAGCACGAACATGTCTGCAGATGCATTCTTCGTTAAGGTAGGCACACGACTTCCTCCGGATTTAGTTGAATGGCTCAAGCAGCAAGTACAGGGGTATCGCAGACGTAATCCACATGCCCCGCGCTTAACCATTGAGGAACTACTCCGGATCGCCATTATCGATTTACGAGCACGGGGTCCAGTAGATAAAACAGTGGCGTGCTACCGAGCAACGGTCTCTGCCTCATAAAAGCATAACAATTTACTAGAAAATTTCTAGAAAATTTCTTCCAATTAAGGGGTTGTGTCCTAAGAGTCCGTTCAAGAAGTTCTTGAATGAAGAGAGGGAGTTGTGATTAACAGAGCGGAGCAAGGAGGAGAAACTCATGTGGACGGCCAAGAACCGCGCCCGCTACAATCGTGACACCCTACGTTATCCCAGCGAGGTAACCGAAGAGGAGTGGGTGGTGATTGCACCCCTGATTCCTGCGGCGCGGCGGGGAGGGCGCAAGCGGAGCGTCAACATTCGCGAAGTGTTCAATGGGGTGCTGTATCTCCTGAGCACGGGCTGTCAGTGGCGAGCGATTCCCAAAGATTTCCCGCCGCGCAGTACGCTCTTTCACTACTTGGCGGGGTGGGAGGCCGATGGGACGCTGCGGCAGATTCAAGCCGCGCTCTATGGACAGTGTCGGGAACAGGCGGGGCGCGGAGAGAGCCCGACCGCCGGTATCATTGATAGTCAGAGGGTGAAGAGTGCTGAAAAAGGGGGCGGGAAGTGGACCCATCGAGCTATGATGCGGGCAAACAGGTCAAGGGGAAAAAGCGCCACGTGCTAGAGGATACGCTGGGGCTAGTGCTCCAGGCCCTGGTGACGCCTGCCCACGTGCAGGACCGCGACGGGGGGAGGTTGCTCTTTACGGCCCTGGGCGAGCGGTTTCCCCGGTTGGCGAAGCTGTTCGCGGATCGGGCGTATCAAGGACCGCAGTTGGCGCAAGCGGTGGCTACCGTACGTCCCCAGCTCCGGCTCGAACTCGTCACGCGAAGTGAACAAACGCCAGGCTTTGTCGTACTTCCCAAACGCTGGCTTGTGGAACGCACGCTGGCGTGGCTCAATCGCTGTCGACGGTTGGCCAAAGATTTTGAGAATCGCCTGCGGTATGCCTTGGCGTTTGTCCACCTCGCTGCCATTCGCCTGATGGTCCGCAAACTGTGTAATCCCAACTAAACTTCTCGGACGGACTCTTAGGAGGAGAGACGCGCAATGAATGAAATACCACCCAGCGGAGACATGGTGCCTTCGGCAAAAATTGGCCGCTTAGAAGAGGTCAATGGACACCGCCGCTTGACTGGAAAACTGTGGGAAGCAAATGGAACTCAGTGGACATGTCATTTCAGACCTGAGCACGCTGTCTTGTTGTCCGGAGCGTGGAGGCATACGGTTCAGCTGACTGGGCACCCTATAGTTGAGGAAGATGAGGAACACGCTCTCCAGGTAGAGACGATAATTATTCTCGATAAAAACATCGACAAGAATATCGAGCAGTCAGAAAGCGAAGCCTTCTGGCTGACACTCTCTCTAGAGGAACTGGCCGAGTAGCAGGGCGTAGTGGCGGTGGACGATTTGGACGCCATTGCAGCGCTATGGCCAGCCGACGACGATCCAGATGAACTTTCGCAATATCTGTTCCAGGAACGACGTGAGCGCCGCAAGCTGCGCAAGAGCCGAGGAGAGACTGGATGAGTACAGTCCTCCTTGATACCTCCGTAGCCAGCCTGCTTCATCCAAAGAAGAAGAACTCTACGCTCCGGGCGCAGTATGCGCCTCACATGACAGGGCACGTCTTATCCTTCAGTTTTCAACTAACACTGGCACGCGTACGCGGCGGCGTCCGATGCGCACCTTGGGATACCAGCCATCCACCATTAAGTAGCGGATCGCCTCCTGACTGAGATCCCGCTGGCGCCATTCCCCAAAATCACTCTTGAGCCGTCCCACTAAGCGCGACACCGCATCCTTCTTATTCCTGCTTCAATAAACGCAGCATTTCGATCCTGATCAAAGTGTCGCGGACAAACTGACGCTGGTAGCCTTGTCCTACCAGGCTTTTGATTGCCTCATTGCGAAGCCGTTCCTGCTCTTCCACAGGGAGTTCCTTCATTTGCTCTAACAACCGCTCAGTACGGCCCTGAGAGTCAATGGCATCTTGCTCTTCTAGCTGGTGCACATTAGCGCGTTCTCGTTTCCGCTCACCGGCAGATTTTTCACATAGGGCTTCCGCGATGATATACGGCACTATGCCCAAAGACTGGACTCGCCCTTTGAAGTGAGTATCGGTATTCTGGACAACCCAGTCCAGGGTAAACTCAATTTCCTCCTCGGAGTACTGTTGTTCCTCCGCGAGACTGCGTAACACCTCGACGCCCTTTCGAATTTTTTCCCTACTGAGGCGGGTCTGACCAAGGCGCTCATAAAAACGCCGGACATGCAGCTCATACACCTGCGTCGCGTGTTGCTCACGCTTGCTCGGGAATGGGAGCACTATTTGTGGAGACTCCAGAGCCTTTTCCGCGTGCGGCTCTCCTACAAGCACTGGCAGAAGTCTCGCTTCCGAGGCCCGCCTTGGTCGCTGTCGCATTTCTTGATCATAGAGCCATTTCGCGCCTGGCCACCAGCGAATCGTCCCTGTCCAATTCCCGTTTTCGTCCAATGGATAATCATAGGACGTAAGAAATTTTTCCCGTACCAGTTCATGATGGGATGGGTCCAGTTGTTGTTGCACACGAGACGCTTGTTTATAGGGCTGAATATCCAGCAACGTGCAAAGGTCGCCGTACCGTTTGGTATAGGGAGACCCATCCGAGGCATACCAGCCCGCGTCGAGTAAAGGATACAACGCCTTGGCAATGGAACACGAAAGGCGATGGTGAAATTTGAGATCAATCGGACGCGTATACAAGTAGTAGTAATTGTCAAGAAACCATTGAGCTGGCCAGACATAGTTCTGTGGCGCAAGTTGTCCATTGTTCATTAAGTGTCCGACATGCACGTATTGACGGAATAAAGGTTCAAGCCCCATGCGGACGTCATACTTACGCTCCTTTGCTGAAAACATCGCGCCATGTATTGCAGTGGAATTCAATCGTTCAATCCAATCGCGTACGGCCCGATTGGTGCGCCCACTCCATTTCTTATTCGCTTTCGCAGTCAACTCTCGTGATGAAAATCCAATGGGCACTGGCAGCTCTGGGTGATACATCACGCGCCCATCTTCGTTTTCAACTTTGACTAACCGTACTCGTTCGTAACAAATCTTAAGAAACGCACGGTAAAAGTCGAGGTCTTCCGCATTGGGGAGACCATACTTTTTCGAGGGAACAATTTCGATAGTACGGTTGTCAGACAACACTACTAGTTTTGAGGTTCGGGAGTCCGCTATAGAATGCCTTGAATACGTGGCGCTGAAATACCCAATACTCTCGATGTTCTGTTCTGCTGAAATGTATTCAACATTCCATTGTGGTAGGGATTGTCCTAGGCTTCCTACATGTTTACTCTCACTCTTCCGTACGATCATAATTCCCATCCTCAAACACAGCTTACCCCTCGCTTTCCGAACAAAGGAGAGAAAAGGAGAATATAGGAGAATATAGGAGAGGTATGTTAAACGATGGCTAAGTAACTGTCAACAAAGGATTTTTTTAAATCATCCTTTACGTTACTGGCGCCACTTTCTTACGTTACTGCCGCCACTTTCTTACGTTACTGCCGCCACTTTTTTATGGTACTGCCGCCGCCTTTACGTTACTGGCGCCAGGTATTCTTTCTTGCAGTAACGGTTTTTCCTCGCGTTTGGCCTGGTGAGGAATTATGTCCATAAAATTTCTCTAATCTTGTGTTCCTTAGCCTCAAATACAGCGGTGTCATGGAATTTTATTCTGAATTTGTTTAGTAAGATGCTACTTCATATCACGTAAGATATTACTACCAATGTTTCCGTAGCCACCTTTTGACTAGGTATTGGCATTTTCCCGGTCTACTCTCAATATTCGTGGTCTGAAATTTCTCTTCTTTACGTTACTGCCGCCAGTCATATGCACTGTCTCATCTCTCATGCTGATGTGTTAGGAGGAATGGATTTCATTAATTATTCAGAGTCTTGTGCAGATAAAAATATCTATTTTCTTACTTTTCCGATTTTATTCATAAAGATCGGACCAGAGTGTTTATGTTCCCGCCGCCACTTTTTCAAAGCAAAATTTTACGTTAGTGGCGCCACCCGAACAGGGCAGAATATTTACGTTCCTGCCGCCAGAGCGTGTGGACAGTGAGGAGTGTCCGGTATGGACATTACAACAGTGGGGCTAGATTTGGCAAAGCAGGTGTTTCAGATGCATGACGTAGATGCCCATGGCAAGGTTGTTGTCCGCAAACAACTGCGCCGTAAAGAGGTGGTAGCGTATTTTACCTACCTGCCCACTTGTACGATTGGCATGGAAGCCGGTAGCAGCAGCCATTATTGGGCACGGCAATTACAGGACTTGGGGCATACAGTAAGGTTAATGACCCCCCAGTTCGTGCGGCCCTACGTGAAGACCAACAAGTAATGATGCGGGCGATGCCGAAGCGATCTGCGAAGCGGTCACCCAGGAAGATCAATCAGACCAAGAGTTGCATCCTGCCTCCCCTTGGAGAGCGCTTAAAAAGTCAGTCTTTCAATGAGCTGAGCTATCCTTAAGTGGCTCCTCGTTGCTTCCTGTCTAACCCGTTCTTTAGGCGGGCTGGGACTGGAGTGGGGTCCTGAGCAATGTGACCATCTGTTTGCAATTGACCACGATAGCGGTCAGCAGGTACTGCATCTTCACCCGCGGGCGGCCCCGATAGCGGACACGGCGTCCCGCATGCCAGCACCTCAGTTCCGCCAGCTTGCGCTCGACACACGGATGCGCCCGCCGCACCGCGCGATACGCAGGGGTCTGCGCCCGCTGCTGCGCCGCGCGGTACTGGACCTCGTAGTCATTTTTGATCACCGTGCGTCCGCCGCGAGTGGAGGGCCTGAGGCACTGCGCCCGCAACGGACACGGGTGCCACGGCGTAGCACGGAAGTGGAATTGCCAGCCATACCCCCGCTTGGCGCGCATCCGGGTGCGGGTCGTTGCCCCACCCGGACAGCGGCTCTCTGTCTCTGCTTCATTGAGGGTGAATACCGTTGACTGGAATAACTCCGACGCCGGTGGCGTCCAGTCAATCGGCGCGACATAGACCGTCAGTTGCGGCCCCTGGGCGTCATCACTTAACGCGGCAAGCACGTCGCCAGGGTAGCCAATACGGTCGATCGACAGGCTGCCGATATCATTCCCCTGGGCTTGCTCTTCGCTGGCGATGAGGTGTTTGGCATTGGCCGCCTCGTCGCCGTTGGCCGGGAGCACCTCCAACGCGCAAATCAGTGCCGAGTCGGCATCGAGACTGACATCCAGCAAGTAGCCATCATAAAAATCTCCATGTTTGCCCGTCCGGGCGTCCCGGTCCGCTAGGGAGAGGAGCCGATCCTTTGCTTGCGGCGCGCGGTCGTTCAAGACCTTGTGCGCTAGTGTGAGCGCCTCGCCGAACGCGCTCTCTTGCTCCTCACTCACCAGCGGCGGGAGCCATCCCGCCGCCTCACGCAAGCGCTGCTGCCAGTGTTCGCCCCAGTCTACCAGTTCACCTATATGTCCGGTCTACCAAGATGTGGAGTTGGAGATAAAGGACTATAATCGTGACTTCCGGATGTTAGGCCAGAGCAAGGAGAAGGGATGCTGACGCCAGAGGACTATCAAGAAGCCCTGCGGCGCTACAAGAACAAAAAGCTCAATGGGCACGAACGCCAGCGGTATCACGCGCTGTTGCGGGTGACCAAGGGGTATAGTTATCGTCAGGTCGCGGACATTCTGTTTGTGGACGAAGAGACCGTCAGTCGGTGGGTGCGCTTGTACCAGGAGCACGGGCTTGATGGGCTCAAGAACCATCCCGGCTGGGGCGGGGAGCATGGGCAGTGCTGGCTCAGCGAAATCGAGGCCGCCCAGCTCAGTCAAGTGTTGGAGCAGGAAGCGATGCCCGGTACGGGAGTAGGCAGTGGCTGGACGGTGCGAGCGATTCGGGCGCTGCTGGAAGAACGGTTTCAGGTTCACTACAGTCGGCGCGGAGTCCGCAAGCTGATGCGGGGGCTCAACTGGAGTTATCAGCGCGGCCGCAAGCTCTATATTAAGCGCAGTGCCGCCGAGCAGGCTCGCTTTGAGTGGGAGACCGCCGAAGTGTTAGCAGAGCTGGCGGCGCGGCAAGTGATCGTGACTCCCTTGGCGGGAGATCAAAGCAAAGTGTACTTGGAAGGAACGGTGGCCCGGCGCTGGAATCCAGTGGGACAGCAGCCCCTGATTGCCGATGGAGCACGCAGCAAAGCCGCCGAGAACATTTATGGAGCAGTGCATCTGGGGACCGGAGAAGAAGTGGCCCCCTTTGTCATTGACTGGCAAGACTCGGAGGCCACGCTCTGCTGGCTGGAGCAAGTACTGGCGGCTTGTCCACGCGGCGAGATCGTCTTGTGGCTGGATCAAGCTCCCCACCATACCAGTGACGAGGTGGAAGAGTGGCTGGCGATCCACCCGCGGCTGCGCGTGATCCACTTCCCGGCTTACACGCCGGAAGCCAATCCCAAAGAAGAGACGTGGAAGACATTGAAAGAAGCTGTGTCGCATCATTGTTGGCATGAGACGAAAGTTGCCCTGAGCCAGACCATTGATCGCTTCTATCAGACGGCCCGTACTCATACCGTCAACTTCCTAGAACGGTTTGGCTACTCTTGGCACCAGGGCAAAATTCATCCGCTCCCTCAACCCGCTTGAATACTCAGAATCCAGATCTTGGTGTGCCAGACATATAGGTGCGTCACCCGCGCCAGCAGTCGCTGTTCCTCCTTCAGCTCTGCAGTCACCGCGCGTATCGCTTCGACCTGCACCCGATGCGCCGCCACTTCGTCTGCCGCGAAACACTCGGCGGTGGTCAGCACCTGCTCTCGCGTCTGCGCCACCAAGCGTAGCGCTGAGGGCAGCGCACTATTAGCGATGAGATGGGTCGCATCCTTGAGGTGCAATCGATCTTTTACTAACCCCTGCACCCGTGCCTGACGCAGGATCTCATGAAAGACCTGCGTGAAGCGCTCTACACCAAGTCGCGTGCGAAACTGCGAGAGTAGACTGGGGGCTGGCAAAGGACTCTCCAGCGAGAGGTCCAGAAAAAAGCCGGTTTCTTAAGCTGTGCCCCAAGAATATCCACTGATATGACTATGGCCAATGTTGTCTCGGGTGCCGATGCCAGGGTCGGCCGATACCCAGGCACTAAAGGGCGCAGCTTCACCGTGCCCCTGCGTAACGCATGAAAAACCTCGACGCTCTCCAAAAGCCGCTGTCCGGTATGAACGGTTCTGAGCCCGCGTCCGCCTCGGAGTCGGTCGCGGGTGCGGAGAACTCGATAAGAAGGTTGCCTTTTTCTGTCGGCACACAGAGGAAGGCCACGGAAGGTAGAGGGATGATGAGAAGATCGGCACCCTGAAGGTAGGTGATCCGCATGGACGAGCCCCGTGTGACACCTGCCGTGGCGACCGATACCCACGTTTGTGTTCAAGGAGGGCATCCCAAATTCCAAGAGGTTCATAGCGAATGCGCAGCGAGATGTGCCGTCGGCGTACGTCAGTCATCATAGCCTGAGGTAGATGACTTGCTCCAATGAGGTGAGGTCCGAGAGGATCTGGTCAATCACGGCTTCCATACCCCCTTAGTGTGGCGGTTCCCGACCAGAGGCCAGCGTGAGCAATCCGTCGGTGACAAGGCCCAGTCCCAACCTTTTTGTTTATGAAGGGCAAAGCAACAATAGAATGGACGCAGTATGGAGATTTTTTCCCCAAGCTGCATTGGGGTATATTACAGAGATGCTGATTCTTAAAAGGAGACACAGGACGCAGACCGTGTCAGAAAAGACACGGTCGGAGAGCTGAGCGGCTGCAGAGCAGGAAAGTTGCATTTGCGAAGGTGCGTGGTGCTAGGGTATTGTTAGTGTCTTTGATAACACTTGCAGTGAGAATTCTTACCACGTTTCTAGGAAAAACAGCGAGTCGTCTGAGGTGAAGACCGCTGCAAGAGCATTTTTTTAACGACGCACCAGACCACTGCTCAAATTCGAAAAAATCCCTCTCGGGAAGGGAGCAGCTTGGTAGAGGAATAAGGGTCAAGGACCCTGTGCGAGGGTTGCTGGAGCAATGACGGTCCTACAACGAGGGAGGTGAGTCTGGAGGATACTGTGATCAAGCTTACCAACAGGTCGGAGGCATCACTGGGCGAGGACGTACTGCCGAGGCGTAGGGGGGTGCGTCCGCTCACGGCGCGCCGTGGCTTCTTCATTCTGGCGGTTTTTCTCCTCACGCAACTGGTAGTCGGGGGTATCGTAGGGTTCTGCACCAGCATCTACCACACCGCCATACAGCGGCTACTGCCAATCACGTTTGCGACGCAATTCCAACAGGCGTCCGTGGTGCTCGCGGCGATACTCGCCACTGCCGCCTCTGGGGCAGTAGTGCTGTGGCTGACAAAACGCAGCACGGTCACACCGCCGGCAGACAGCATCCTAGCCGAAGTGGGCTGGACGAAGGCTTCGTTGCGGCACCTGGCGATCGGAGCCGGCATGGGACTCGGCCTTGCGCTCTTGTATGTGGGCGGCCTGCTGCAGCTCGTTCCGCCGCCCGCGCGGGCGGCTTGGGGTCCCTTGACGACAGCAGTGAGCGCCGGCGGCTGGGCTCGGCATTTGTGGGCAGCCTGGGCCCTCGTCGGAGCGCCTCCGCTGGAAGAGTTGCTGTTTCGGGGCGTACTGCTCACGAGTCTGGCTCGCTCATGGGGCCGTGCGCCGGGCGCCGTGGTCGTGACTATGGTCTTTGTTCTTATGCATGCTTTGGAGGTCTTTCAATACTGGCCAGCTGCCTTCGCTGTGACGGTTGGGGGCGTAGCCCTAGTTTGGGCGCGTCTGCGCACGGGTTCCTTATTTCCCGGTATGGTCCTGCATGGCTCCTACAACCTTGGTCTCGTCCTGGCCGTGTATGGAAGCGCGGTCTCGTGAACCTGTGTGCCTCCCACCTAACAGTGCTGACCGGGTCAAGGGGTAAAGAACCCGGCGCCGTCTCAGGATATCGTGAACACATTGCCCCCGTTTTGGAACGGCCTCCTCCCCCGTCGCTTGGCCGACGTTGACTCCACACCCTTCCTCTGAAAAAAGGGTGGGCAGACTCAAGGACCGTTGCTGGGCGAGGAGACAGAATGGATGAGGCGCGCTCGGCTCGGTGACTCGGATCGAGCCCTCGCCCAGTGCACAACAGAAACGCTCTTAGAGAAAAGCCAACGCGCAAAGGAGGAAGCAGGATGGCGACGCTCACCCCCCAGGTCTTACTCGATGGGATTGTGTTCCCCGAAGGTCCACGCTGGCACAAGGGGAAGCTCTGGTTCTCGGATATCTTCGCCGGGAAAGTGATGACGGTCGATGTGGAAGGCCGGGCAGCCGTGATTGCCTCCGTACCAGAGCGGCCGTCCGGTCTGGGCTGGTTACCGGATGATCGCTTGTTGATCGTCTCGATGCGCAATCAGCGTCTGCTCCGCCTCGACCCAGACGGATTGCACACGGTGGCCGATGTCAGCTCCCTCGTCAAGGGCGACATCAATGACATGGTGGTCGATAGCCGGGGCCGGGCGTACATCGGGAGTATGGGCTATGATGTGTTCGCGGGAGAGGCGCATGCGCCGGGCACTATCGTGCTTGTGACACCTGAGGGCAACGCCCGTGTCGTTGCCGACCAGCTGGAAATGCCCAACGGTCCGGTCATCACCCCTGATCACAAGACCCTCATTGTGGCCGAGAGCTTTGGTCATCGCCTGGCGGCGTTTGACATTGCTCCCGATGGAGCCCTGTCGGGACGCCGGGTGTTTGCCGAATTGGGTGAGGGCGTCCCCGATGGGATCTGTCTGGATGCTGAAGGAGCGGTGTGGGTCAGTTCTCCCTTTACCCACGAATTTGTGCGGGTCCGGGAGGGGGGCGCGATTGCCGAGCGCATTGCGCTGTCGGGCAAGCTGGCCGTGGCGTGTATGCTGGGCGGTGAGGACCGGCGGACGTTGTTTCTGCTCACGGCCGAAACGAGTATGGAAGATCTCGGACGCGGACAGTCAAAAGGGTACATCGAAACCGTGCGGGTCGAAGTGCCTGGTGCAGGGCTGCCCTAAGGAACATGAGACATATATGGACCGCTCCCCTTTGCAAGGTGCTATGGGAGAATGACAGGAGGGGCTCAGTTGCGGACATGTATGCGGCTTTCTCGGGGCGTCTGCTGACTTTCCAGCTTGCCGCCTCTGCCAGGCTGAACGTGGCTTTGGGTCGATGCGTAAGGCCAAGGTTCTTAAAATTCAACGGAAGGGTGGGAAAGCGACGATCAGCATCCCTAGCCACATGAACAGAATAGCTCGCATCGCCCGAGGCGTGAAATCCACTAGCAGGGAAGAAATTGGTCCGTAATTTATTCTCGCTGTTCAGCTAACATCAATTTGCGTATTTGAATGCGACTTGGGAGAACAGAACCGGTTTCGTGATAGATCCGCATCTCCGCGTTTTGCGACGGATCAGTCTGGAGGAATACTGAGATTGGTGTCCATTCATTGCTATTGATATTCTTTAACTCCTGCGCCAAGCGTTGACCTGTTTCAGGATTGCGGATCACGAATCTCACTATATGAGCGCCACCACTTGTTTTCGCTTCGCAACTAATCCGTAATGTCCTCTTTCCAGCAATTGCGTCATTTTTCGGAATGACACTCGAGGTTCGTCCATCGTATTGATACCCTGTACGCATAGTCATCCGGCAGTTTTGCAAACGGCCTGCATCTCTCCGTAGCCAACGCCAACGTATCTCAGAAAGGAGTGTACATCATGGAATCACTGACTACCGACCCAGTCGCGGCTGTGCTTAAACGGCTGTTCCAGGAGGCCGAAAACGCCGATCGGCCACTACTGGAAAGATTTCGCGACAAGGAGACGGCCCAGGACGAGATGGCCAAGTTTTTTGCGGCGGAGGCGAAAGACTATCGGACCGTGTATCGGAAGTATGTGAACAACTTCCTGAACGTCTCCGCCGACTTTGGGCGCTTTCTCTATATGTGCGCCCGCGCCCGGAAGGCCAAGCGGATCGTGGAATTCGGCACGTCTTTCGGCGTTTCCACCATTCATCTCGCCTGCGCCCTGCGTGATGGCGGCGGTGGTCAGTTGATCGGCACCGAGCTAGAACCCACGAAAGCGCAGCGCGCACGGGAAAATCTGGCCGCTGCGGGTTTGGCTGACCTAGTGGACATCCGTGTGGGCGACGCGCTTGCAACGCTGAAAGAGGGAATCGACGGCGACGTGGATATGGTGCTTCTCGACGGTGCATTCAGCCTCTACCTGCCTGTCCTCAAGCTGTTGGAGCCGCACTTACGAGATGGTGCGTTCGTCATCAGCGATAACGCGATGGAGCAAGCGCCGGGCTACCTCGACTATGTGCGTAACCCGCAGAACGGCTATCTGTCGCTCGCCCTGCCATTCGAGGCGGGTCGCGGGAATGAACTCACGGTCGTGACCCGGTGATCGTTACGCTGGAAGGAGAAGACGATATCCCGATCACGCCCATCAGCGCCCGTGCAAACGAAAGCCCACAACTGTGCTCGTAGGACGTAGGGCATGGAGAGGGGCAGAACGGGATGGGCTTCCTCATCGTGCGTCCATAAAGGAGGAGGATATGAACATTGGCATTCTGATGACCGCCACCGCACAGAGCGGCGACCTGGCCGAGTATGCGCGAAAAATCGAAGCGTTGGGCTTTGACTCGCTCTGGATTCCGGAGCACCCAGTGATTCCCATCGGCCATAAGACGCCCTTTCCCATTGGCGATGGCAAATTGCCCGATCACTATAATCGGTGGGCCGACCCGTTTATTGCTCTTACGGTGGCGGCGACGGTGACGACACAGCTTAAGCTCGGCACCGCCATCTGTTTGTTGCCCGAGCGCGAGCCGCTGATGACCGCGAAAGTGATCGCCAGTCTCGACCTCTATTCGAGAGGGCGCGTACTGATTGGGGCGGGCGCGGGGTGGTTGCGCGAAGAAACGGAGGTCATGGGGACCAATTTTCGCCTACGGTGGAAACGGATGCGAGAGGTGGTGGAAGCAATGCGAGTGCTGTGGACGCAGGCCGAAGCTAGTTATGCAGGGGAGACCGTACGCTTTCCTGCCGTGCGCTGTGAGCCGAAGCCTGTGCAAAAGAACGGGCCGCCGATTTTGCTCGGCGCGCACGGGCCGAAGGCGCTGGAGCGGGTGGCGCGTACGTATGACGGCTGGTTGCCCTTGGTGCAAAGCCCCGAACAATTCCAGAAAGACGTGACCGAGATTCGCCGACTGGCCCGCGAGATAGGGCGCAACCCGGATACGCTGCAATTCACTATTATTGTCGAGCCGTCTCAGGACGGGCCATCGACAGATGAGTTGAAACGCTATCGGGATGCAGGGGCGGAGCGCGTGATCGTCTTTTCACAGCGCATGGGATCTGAAATTGCCGATGGGAAAGGCATGGAGTGGATCAATCAGGTGGCGCCGGTAGTGGAGCGCGGACAGAAAGTGTGACGTCGAGTCGATGACAGGGAGGTTCGAGGAGGACAGATGTTCTTTCTTAAGAACTTCTTGTGAGAACCACTGCAACACAGATCCATGATCTCATCGTAGAAAAGGGAAAAAAGAGAACAACCAGCATCACAAATAGGGTAAGGAGAAGAACACCGTGGAAGATGAACTGAAAGGACAAGTCCGTTACCCCCACGCTGACGGGGTTGTTTTTGGACCGGGCTGTGTACGTGAGCAGCTGATCTCTATCCTCGAGCAGCAACGGATCCACCGCGCCTTCCTCGTTTCAACGCCGAGCCTAACCCGCACGGCGTTGCTGCCCGCGGTCCGCGAGGTCTTGGGCGCACGCTGTGTCGGCGAGTTCACTGCGTCACGCGCGCATACCCCGCAAACGACTGTGCTGGCTGCTGCACGCCAAGCGCGAGCAGCCCAGGCAGATGGACTGATCAGTTTTGGTGGCGGTTCGGTGGTTGATCTGACCAAAGGGATGGCGTTGGTGCTCGCCGAAGGGGAAGACTTTGAGCGACTGCGGGCGCACTTCACCCCAGCGACTGGACTCCGAACTCCCCAATTGCCCGCGCCAAAACTGCCTCAGATCGCCATTCCAACTACCTTGTCCGGTGGTGAGTTTACCGGCGGGATTGGGATCACGGACGAGGCGCGTGGTGAAAAAGATGTGTATCTGGATCCGAAAACCACACCGTGCTGGGTGTTCCTTGACGCCTCCCTCAGCACGGCCACCCCGGCGGATCTCTGGGCGGGCACTGGCATGAAGATGTTTGCCGATGGCCTTGAAATGCTCTGTTCACCGCGGGCTACGCCCTATACCAATGCATTGGCTTACCAATCGTTGGAGCTGCTGTACCAGAACCTGCCGGCTGGGGCAGCCAATGCCAATGATGTTATTACACGTGGTAATTGTCTGTTTGCGGCGTTCATGATTGTGCCCTATTTGCTGAATGTTGGCGTTGGCCTAGTGGCCGGCTTACGCCACCAGATTGGCGCCGGTCATGGCGTGCCGCACGGGGTGGCTAGCACCATTGTCCTCCCGCACGTGCTGCGTTGGAATCTGGCGGCGGCGACCCCGGCGCTGTCTAGGGCTGCCGTTCGGCTCGGCTTGGTGCAACCTGGGACGGCTCCCGAGCGAGCCGCTGAGCGTGTTATTCAGGCGGTCGAAGAACTCATTGCGAAGCTCAATTTACCGAGCCGGCTCCGGGACGTTGACGTCCCGCAGGATGCGTTGCCTGCGATTGCTGAGCATGTCACCCATGACTTTGTGGTCGCCACTAATCCCCGTCGGATTGAGAAGCCGGACGATGTGAGAGAGGTGTTGCAGGCGGCATGGTGAAGTTTACCGCGGGACGGCTCACGAACCGCCTCTAGACCTGAAAATCGCTACCAAACCAAATTGTTTCCTCACCGACTCGCGGGCGTCACGTTCGTAGCAAACAGTTCCATTGAGCGTTTGACTGTAGTCTGCGCGATCAGCCCGCGGTGATTGACGGAGCAAGTAAATGCTGTGGTCTGGAATTCTTATTGATAATTTTGACAAGAACGTTTGGAATATGTTTTCTCACCCTCCGTGGTCATGTCCAGGGCATGTTTGGGAACAACAGAACATCGATGCATTGAGCTCCTCGCGCGCCAGACCGCTGCTCACACTCCTTCATTTCTCACTCCTCATTGCTCAGTTCTGTACTTAGTGGTAGGGGAGCAGGAAGAAAAGGAGGAACCACGCATGAATGGACCACTTGCTGGCGTGCGCGTGTTGGATTTGAGCAGTGTCATCACCGGACCCTTTTGTACAATGCTGATGGCCGACCTGGGAGCAGATGTCATTAAAATCGAGGCCCCAGTCGGGGACATCTTGCGTCATCTGAGCATGACCTTTAAAGCCGGCTTCGGGTCGTGGTTTGTCAACTTCAACCGCAATAAACGCAGTCTCGTCCTCGACCTCAAACAGCCCGCGGCCCGTGACACCATCCTGGAGATGGTCAAGCACAGTGACGTGTTCGTGCAAAATCTCCGTCCCGGGGTGATCGAGCGGCTGGGACTGGATTATCCCACCGTGCGCGCCCAGAATCCCAAGCTGGTCTATCTCTCGATTTCGGGCTTTGGTCCAGAGGGACCCTACGCCCATAAGCCCGTGTATGATCCCGTGATTCAAGGCATGTCGGGACTTGCCTTTGTCCAGGGAGGGGATGGCAAACCGACATTCCTACGCACGGCTATTGCCGACAAAATGACGTCAATGAACGCAATCTACCATGTGCTGGCTGCGCTGGTGGCGGCCGAGCGCCAGGGCATCGGCCAAGAAATCAAGTTATCGATGATTGATTCGCTCTTATCGTTCCTTGCGCCCGATACCATGTTTGGCTATACCTTCGTGCCTGACGATGAGTATCGTCACCTGTCGATTGCTAATGCGCTGGTGCAACCGATGCGGACCAAAGATGGCTACATTGTCGCGTGCGCCGCCACCAATGACCAATGGCAACGGCTGTGTCGAGCCATGGGCAAACCAGAGTGGATAACGACCTATGCCACCCCAGCAGTACGAGCGGTGAGTCTCCCCGCTATTCTCGCGGCGATTGATGAAGTCTTACCGCACAAGACGTCCCAGGAGTGGCTGGCCATTTTTGAAGCGGCCGATGTCCCGTGTGGACCCGTCTACACGTTTGATGACGCTTTGCGCGATCCCCAACTGCGGCTCAACCAGACCTTTGTGGAGTACGAGCATCCAGTGGCCGGACGGATTCGGGGGGTGAACGTCCCGGGCAAGTTTAGCGAGACCGCGCCAGAGATTCGCCATCATGCCCCTGGACTGGGAGAACATACCGTAGAGATTCTGCAAGAGTTTGGGCTCAGTCAGCCGCAGATCGCGACCCTGCTCGACGCCGGGGTGGCCACGCAGGAGCCGCGGGGGAGTGCAAAGTCGCAAGGCTAAGGCCACAGTCGTAAATCCACAGGCAGGATCAACGTTGTGAGGGGCGTGCGCGATGCTGGTGGGTGGGACGTACACCACACATGGAGACTTCGTGCTCAGGCACGCAATATAAATATTATCGCTTTCCTGTGGCGCTCATTCCCCACGCCCTTCCCCTGTACAAAAGGGTCGACATCTGTGTTCCACCGGCTACCATACGGAGAGGGAACCAGACTCTGATGAACGCTGCACGCCGGACCCCCGTGGCCAGAAGCAGCCGTAGACGGTGCAAGCCCAGAATACTGCTCCTGCTTTGTCTTTCCTGGCTCCTATTGGACTTGTGGCCCGGTCTGTCCGTGCTCGGGCAGCAGCGCGCGAGAGAGGAGTCCTGCTTGCTCGGGTCTGCGCGGTGGATCACTCCTGTTACGCTTCTCTCTATCCCCACTCCCACCGGTCCGGGCGTGCGGCTGGAGTATGGAGCGCCCTGCATGGCCGAAGGCGGCACGCGGGTGCGTAAGCTCGTCCATCATTTTGCCAGCGTGGGTTCGTGTTGGTGCACTACCAAACGCCGTACACGGTGACCGGCGCGGGCTGTTCCAACGGGACCCTCTTTTTCTTGCCGGCGCAGGAGTTTACCCACGACCTTCATTAACGCAGCGAGGTGAGTGCGGTGACGAACACCTCGTCGGTACTGAGGAGAAGGGCGCAAGTGGACGTGGGCAGAGGCGCTGCCACGTAGCCCAAGCACATGCTAGACAATACACAACGTTGCAGCCTGGTAGGAGGTGAATAGACGTGGAGCAAGATCCCATGGCCGGCTTCTCTCGTGAGCAAGCCCCCAGGCAGAGTGAAGCGGACTCGCCTCCTGGAGCCGCGCCTCATGCGCTCAATCGCACCACGGACAGGCCTGCTTCTGAGGGTAGTCCTCTGACGCAAGCGGAATTGTGGGAGCCGCACACAGCCTCTGTTCGGCTCGAAGTGGCTCCCACCTTCCCGACCCCGGCGTACACGGTGGTCACCGAGCCCGAGGTGCTCGCCCGGCTTCTACCACAGCTCTACGCCGCCCCGCGTCTCGGCGTCGATACCGAGACGACCGGGTTAGATCCGCTCACCGATCGGCTGCGCCTCCTCCAGCTGGCGACAACGGACCGGGTGATTGTGGTGGATCTGGCAACCGTGCCCCTGCCGATGCTCGCGGCCTTGTTTACCCAAGAGCGCGAGTGGCTGGTCCACAACGGCCTGTTTGATGTGCGCTTCGTGACGGCGGCGGGCCTGCAGTGGTCTGGTCGTCTCTTTGACACCATGCTCATGAGCCAACTCCTTGGCGCCGGTACGCCAGAGGGCAACCTTGGACAGAGTGGGCTCGGAGTAGTCGTCCAGCGCTATCTCGGCCTGCAGTTGCCCAAGGAACTCCAACACAGCCGATGGGATGGCCGCCTCACTTCCACCCAGCTGGAGTACGCGGTGCGGGATGCTGCAGTCTTACTGCCCCTCGCCGACCGCCTCGCCCACGCCTTGCGAGCGAATCGGCTTGAGCGTGCGGCGCAGATCGAAAACGCATGTGTTCCGGCGCTGGCCTGGCTTGAACGAGCAGGCCTGCCGGTGGATGCCGCGCGCTGGCGGGTGCGCGCCCAGCAGGAAGCGGCGCGGGTCCGGTTGCTGGAAAGGCAGCTGCAGGCGCTGGTCGGCAGCGAGACGGGACTCTTACCCTTCCGCGAGACGGCGGTGGTCAACTGGCAATCGCCTGCACAGGTCCGGGCGCTGCTGCAGACTCGGGGCCATCAGCTGACGACGACGAACTCCAAAACCTTGAGTTCGCTCGAGGACCCCCTCGTGCCGGTCTTGTTGGAGTACCGCGATGCGGTCAAGCGGGTGAGCGCGTACGGGCGCGAGTGGGTGGACAACTATTGCCATCCGCAGACCGGGCGGCTGCACGCTAACTATTTTCAGCTCGGCGCCTGGTCGGGGCGCATGAGTTGTGGCAACCCCAATGTCCAGACGATCCCGCGGACCGCCGACTACCGGTCCTTGATCCGCGTCGAGGCAGGGCGCGCGCTCGTCAAGGCGGATTGGAGTCAGATCGAACTGCGTCTGGCCGCCGTCATCGCGCACGAGCGGGGCATGCTGGAAGCCTTGCGCGCAGGGCATGATCTCCATACTGTCACCGCCGCTCGCGTGCTGGGCGTACCCGTGGAGCAGGTGACCAAGCACCACCGCCAGTTGGCCAAATCGCTCAACTTTGGCTTGCTGTATGGCATGGGAGCACGGGGCTTACGTGGATATGCCGCGAGTCAGTATAAAGTGACCTTGACGCCCGCCGAGGCCGAACAGCATCGGCGGCGCTTCTTTCAGACCTACCCTGGGTTGCAGCGGTGGCATCGGCAGACGGCCGCCTGGTTAGAGCGCGAGGGCAGGGTGGAAACGCGCACCTTGGCCGGGCGTCGGCAGCTGGCGGTGAAACACTTTACGGTGGCGCTGAACGCGCCTGTCCAAGGGAGTGGGGCGGACGGCCTCAAGCTGGCGCTGGCCCGCCTCTATCGCCATCGGGCGGAAGCGCCGGAGGCGCGCTTGATGGCGGTGGTCCACGATGAAGTGGTCGCCGAAGCGCCCGCAGCACTGGCTGAGCAGACCGCCGCCTGGCTCACCCGGCACATGACAGCGGCCATGCAGGAATTGGTCGATGAGGCGGCGCCGATTGTGGTGGAAACGATCATCGGGCGGGACTGGGCCGGGTCGCCACTGTAGGCGGCGAAGCCGTTGCCGAAAGGTAGTCGGTCAAACCCCGCCGCGATTTTCTTGGCGTTTTTCTTCGCCCTGTCTCAAGCCCCAAAACCCCGTGCAAAACCGCCCTGCAAGCACCCGAGTTACCACCCTACTCATAGCCTTTCCTTGAGACGAAATATTTCCGCTGCCCTTCTCCTGCGAGCGTCCATTTTTTCCTGCAAAACTGTACAATTTGTAAAGCCAGCAAAACAGCTACTTACAAGTCCGATTCATTAGAACGTAAATACCCTCATGAAAATCGCTCTCCCATGTGTTCATTGGACAAGGTAGGGGGGCCCGCATCCACTGGGCAACTGTGTCTGATCGTCAATTGCTGCCCATGCCAACCGAAACTGCGCGGATCTGAAATTCTTCGCCCTTCTGAGGTCCGCCCTTCTGAGGTCCGCCCCACTGAGGTCCGCCCCATTGAGGTCTGCCCCGTTAAGGTTCGCCCTTCTGAGGTCCGCCCCGCTGAGATCTGCCTCGTTGAGGTTTGCCCTTCTAAGGTCCACCCCACTGAGGTCCGCCCCGCTGAGATGTGCCTGGAAGAGGTTCGCTCTTCTGAGGTTCGCCTCGTTAAGGTGCGCTTGGAAGAGATGCGCCTGGAAGAGGTCCGCCCCGCTGAGGTGCGCCTTGCTGAGGTTTGCCTTGCTGAGGTTTGCCCCGCTGAGGAATGCCAATCGGAGGTGCGCCTTGCTGAGGTGCGCCCGGAAGAGGTGTGCCTGGAAAAGGTCCGCTCTGCTAAGGTCCGCCTCACTGAGGAATGCCAATCGGAGATCCGCCCCGCTGAGGAATGCCTCACTGAGGTTCGCTTTGCGGAGATTCGCCCCGCGGAGGTCCGCCTCGCTGAGGTCCGCCCCATTGAGGTCCGCCCCATTGAGGTTCGCTTTTCTCAGGTCAGCCTTGGCCATCCGGAAACCGCGCAGGTCTCTCTCGTGCAAATCGGCTTTGCTCAGATGCAATACGCGAAAGCCGGAGGAAGCAACGCTGCCGCCGAGGACCTGCCAAATAAGAAGTATAAGACCGATGAGGGCTACCCACCGGAGTCGATTTTGCCGCCGCTGGTGATCAGGACACCGCCGAATTTGCAGCCATAATAATGCTCCGGTTATGAGCGCCGTGAAGAAGAGCAACAGCGGCGCTTCAGGACGGGCCGCCGCTTTCCACGCAAACCGTAGAAGGACAAGAGGGGCCAGCCAATAAAACAGAAAACTGGAGAGGAGCCGTGGAACGAACGCATCGAGATTAAAAAGAAAGAGGGATCGCTCTGGGGTCAACTGTGCGTCGAGAGCGATCCAATACCCAATATAGATGTGCAGATAAATGGTGAGTCCGACCAACACAGCGGGGCCGAGAAAGAGAAAGGCGAGAAAGTCGATCTCCGCTCCGGCAAAAGGCACTGTGACCGGTCTCCCTTCTCCGAGCAGTACGGCATCCGGCGCCCCTAACGCGAGGAGGCAAAAGAAACAGAAGCCCATGAGAGCCAAAAGAACATGCTGCATGCTCTTGGAACACTGGGTGTGTTGTGCTTGTTGTTGCTCACGACTCAGTACCCTAGTCGGATAGTAGGGCCACCACCATCTGCGCGGAATCTCCTCTCGATCAGACAATCTGAGCCACAACGCACGGATCATAATGCCCACCTTCTTATCTATATCAGTAGTTTCGTCCACACACTGGAAACAAGGAAGCACGGAGAGCGTCATAGTGCATCATGTCCAAGAATCCCCTCCTACCACCATAGCCTTTTAACCCACGCGGGAGGAGTAGGAGCAGTATCCATGACAGTGTGCTGCATGCTTCTGTATCGTAAGTAATCCTGAATGAGTCGTGTGTCTGCGCCTTGCTCGGCGAGGGCGAAGCCGCAGCCATACCATCGAAAGCGTACAGCGCTGGGATGGGGAGCGTTGTAGGCAGCGACGAGCAGCACGGGCAGCCTCGCCTTAGGCTGGCAGGCCAGGCCGCACTTATCTCGGGCTACCAGGATATTTATCTCGGTCATCGGGGAGTCCCCAGTGGATCGAACACCCTGCGGCTGGGGGCAGCCACCAAACCCGCACCTTTATCGCCGGGGTGAGTAGTGCTCTTGTAGTGGGCAACGCCGTCTTGATCGACAGTGATGGGCAATTGGGGACGTTGGTCTCCTCAAACAGGATATAGAGTCGCTGGGAAGGCAAAGAGGGAGGAAAGCGTGAGCGCAGGGGGAGGGTGGGGGAGGGTGGTGTTTGGTTATCCACCAGTTGGCCCTACGAGGCATGTGCGAGTCAGATCACGCAGCGACAGGACTCCCACGAGTTTGTCCGGCACTTCATCATCAACGACGTAAATGTCGGTCAGCGTCTCTGCTAAACCCCGCTTGATTAGGCGTGCCCCTCTGGCTGCACTGAGCCACTGACGACGGCGAGTTCGTCTTCCTCTTCCGTTTCGGGAGCCGGTAGGGCAGGCACAAAGATGCGATAGAACACTGGCACCACGAAGAGCGTCAAGGTTGTAGAGCTGAACAGCCCCCAGACAATGACTGTGGCCAGTGGTCGCTGGACGTCCGAGCCCAGTCCGGTCGCAAGCGAGGCTGGAACCAAGCCGAGGATGGCGACAAGGGAGGCTATCAAGATAGGGCGGAGACAGCGTACGGCTCCTTGAATAATGGCTTCCTCCAAGGAAACTCCCGACACTCGCAAGGCGGTTATCGTCCGCACCATGAGGACGCCATTCATAATCGATACGCCAAATACTGCAGCAAAGCCAACCCCACTAGAAACGTTCAGGTTCATTCCGCGGACCAAGAGAGCGATCGCCCCGCCAATAAATGCAAAGGGGATGGCAAGGAGCAGGAGGATCGCAGCGCGCTGTGAACCGAACATGGTCAACAGCAGCAAGTAGATGACAGCGATGGTCACAGGAACGAGGACCTGAAAATGCTGGCGCGCCCGGGCGAGGTTTTCAAACATGCCGAGCCAGCTCACGTGATAGCCATTTGGCACTGCCATCTCTTGCTTGAAGAGGCGCTGGGCTTCTGCAACGAACCCTCCTTGGTCGCGGTCCACAATATCGCAGCGCACGGTGAGACGCCGCCGGCCCTCCCCACGGGCGATGATGGTCTGTCCATCAACAACCTCAATTTTTGCTACTTGCGCGAGTGGGATAGGAATGCCCTCTGCCGTATGTACTGGCAGACGTCCGATGGCTTGCGGCGAGCGCAGGTATTCCCGACCGAACTTGGCTACGATGTCAAAGCGTCGCTCGCCCTCATACAAGGTCCCCACCGGTTCACCGCCAAGGGCGATATTGATCAGCCGCGTGACATCTTCGATACGTACGTTGTAGCGCGCGCAGAGAGTGCGGTCTGGCTGGATGACCAGTTGGGGTTGTGGCCCTTCTTGCTCGATATTGACGTCGACAGCTCCAGGAACACGCCGCAGCAGTGCGATAGTCTGGCGGCCAAGATCTAAAAGGACATCGGAATCCGATCCGGAGAACTCCACGGCAAGGTTCGCTGAGGTGCCATTGGTATCCTCCGTGACGCTGTCGATAATCGGCTGGGTAAAATTAAACCGCGCCGTCGGAAATTCTTCCCGGAAGCGCGCCCCCAGCACGGCAACCAGTTCCTGTTTGGTTTTGAACTGTGTCCACTCTTCACGGGGGTGCGGTCCAATCATCATTTCGATCCGACTCGGTGGGAAGGGATCCGTCCCACTGTCATTGCGCCCCGACTGCACGGCCACGAACTGGACATCAGGGAACTCAAGGGCGACCTCGCGCAAGCGACGCCCAAATTGGGCCGTCTGCTGTAGCGGGGCGCCTTCAGGAAAGTTGGCGCGCACCCAGATCACGCCCTCATCCATATAGGGGAGAAACTCAGTCCCGAGACGTGGCACAACGAACACAAACACGCCAACTAAGAGCAGCACCACCGCCCCAACGGCAAACCAACGCCAGCGCAGCAGGGCCCGCAGCATCGTCGCGTACCGTGGGTGATACCAGCGCAGCACGGGATTTTCCCATTCCTGATAGCCGTGCCGAAAGAAGATCGTGGCGAACACCGGCACGACGACCAGTGCGAACAGCAGCGCGCCGATGAGAGCAAACACGATCGTCAGCGCCATTGGCCGAAACAGTGATCCTTCAATACGTGTAAGTGTTAGCAGGGGGAGAAACGCCCCGATGATCATCAGGATCGAGAAGAAGACGGGGCGTTCGACCTCCACGGCGGCAGCGAACACCGTCTTAACGACGCTTTGTTGTGGACTGCCGCGGCCCACTTCGCCCAGTCGACGCGCGATATTATCCGCCATAATCACCGCGCCATCAACGATAATCCCGAAATCAATCGCGCCGATCGGGTCGTGTTCTCAAATTGTTGATAGGGTGAAATTAAATCGGGGTTCCGAATTCGTAGCGATTCACAAAGAGTCCGATGACGGTGTCATGCATAAAGACTGATTTCGAGAAACAAA
>JACXTT010003101.1_pt1 | contig 25916 bp, 12 predicted proteins | sample 9270951 | NCBI WGS metagenome assembly JACXTT01 (sample SAMN15532306, study PRJNA645909) | rock metagenome | isolation source: weathered quartz diorite | place: Puerto Rico | collected 2017-06-21
GAAAACAAGAAAGCCGGGTTGATGGCAGAGCTAGTGCGCAAGGGCGCGGAAGTTGGATTGATGGGCGGCGGAGTGCCGGAAGAATACGGCGGAGCGGGACTGGACAAAATTTCCACGACAGTGCTGACGGAAAAGCTTTCGATTTACGGCGGATTTGCGGTGACGCACGGCGCGCACGCGGGAATCGGAACTCTGCCGATTGTTTATTTCGGGACGGAAGAGCAGAAGAAAAAATATTTGCCGAAGCTGGCGACGGGCGAATTGATCGGAGCGTATTGCCTGAGCGAACCGCAAGCCGGTTCAGACGCGCAAAACTCGCTGACGCGAGCGGAATTGAACGCCGAGGGAACGCATTACGTCCTGAACGGGCAGAAGATGTGGATTACAAACGGGGGCTTCGCGGATTTGTACATCGTGTTTGCGAAAATTGACGGGGAGAAATTTACGGCGTTTATCGTCGAGCGGAATTTTCCGGGGTGCAAGCCGGGGAATGAAGAACACAAGATGGGGATTCACGGAAGCTCGACGACGCCAGTGTTTTTGGAAAATTGCAAAGTGCCAAAAGAAAATTTGCTGCACGAAATCGGGCGCGGACACATTGTTGCGTTTAACATTCTGAATGCGGGGCGGTTCACGCTGGGCGCGAGCTGCGTTGGCGGATCGAAACACGTGCTGGCGACTTCGTCGAAATATACGAAAGAGCGGAAGGCGTTTGGAAAGCAGATTGGCGACTTCGGGTTGATGAAGGAAAAACTGGCGGAGATGGCGATTCAGATTTTTGCGGTGGAATCCATGGTATATCGCAGCGCGGGAAATATCGAGGCGGCGATGTCAGCGGCGACCGGAGATAAAGTAGCGCACTCGATGAAAGTTCTTGAAGAATACGCGATCGAGAGTTCGATTGCGAAGGTGTACGGAAGCGAGATGCTGGACTACGTGGTGGACGAAGCGGTGCAGATTTTTGGCGGGTATGGCTTCCACGAAGAATACCCTGTATGCCGTGCGTATCGCGATTCGCGGATCAACAGGATTTTTGAAGGCACGAACGAGATCAACCGCATGCTCATCATTCAAATGCTGATGAAGCGCGCGACGGGCGGGCAGCTGGCGCTGATTCCGGCGGCGATGAAGCTGGCGGACGAGATTCTGGCGGGGCCGTCGTTCGAAGAGACGCCGGAGGGCGTGCTGGCGGAAGAAGCGCGCATCGTGGCGAATGGCAAGAAAATGTTTTTGCAGGCGGCGGGCGGAGCGGTGCAGAAATTCCGCGAGAAGCTGGCGGACGAGCAGGAGTTGATTGGCGCGCTTTCGAATATGGTGATGGAGATTTATGCGATGGAGTCGTGCCTATTGCGAGCGCAGAAAGCGGCGGCGACGCGAGGCGAGGCGACAACTTCGGTGATGCAGGACGCGGCGCGCGTGTTCATTGCGGACGCAATGGAGCGGGTAGAACACGATGCGAAGCGCGTGATCGCGGCGGTGAATGAAGGCGACATGCTGACGACGCAGATGGCGGTGCTGAAGCGTTTCGGAAAACGGGCAGCGCTGGACACAATCGCCTTGCGCCGCAACGTTGCAGCCGCCGTGCAGGCACAGGACCGGTATCCTTTCGAATCCAAATAAAAAGCCGATCCGCAATTCGGTGAGAAAAACCCGGGGCACCGTTAAGCGGAGCGTATCGGGTAGATCAAGACTAGTTCTCTTTTTGGAACAACCCCCGCGGGTGTAGGGAATACCTTGTTATTCTAACTTTGGCGAAGTCTAGTTCTAGTACCTCCGAAAGGATCGCCGGAGAGCCCTCCTTGTCTGGCAAAGTGCTGAAATTGGTGGCCGGCTTCATCGTGCTGCACGTGCTTATCGTGCTGACGATCGGCTCGACGAAGATGGGGTCGTTTTGCGCCAACCTCCTGCAAATCACGGCGAGCGGCATAGCGGCGGGACTTTCCTTCGTTGCCATGCGACGCGGGCGCGGACTGAGCCGGTCTTTCTGGTTGCTTGTCGGATTCGGGTGGGCCACCTGGGGCATCGCTGATATAGGGTGGCTGTTCTACGAAGTAGTGCTCGGCGTTGAGCCACCCGCACTATCTGCGGTGCGATTCCTGTTCGACATCCAAGGCGCATTCTTTGCGATGGCGCTGTTCCTGGATGATGAACGAGATTCGACTCAGTTGGACCTGGCGACGCTCCTAGACTTCCTGCAAATCGGAATCATTTATTTCCTGATCTACATCGGTCTGTACTACGTGCCTTCTCTTTCGCTGGACCATCCGGCAGCACTGCTACGGGAGCAGTACGTGATGCTGTTCGAAAACGGCGTGCTCATCGTATTGAGTCTCGTGCGCGCCGGGATCGCTTCGTCACCGGAGACGCACAGTCTGTACAGGCGATTTGCGATTTTCCTAGCAGTGTATTGCTCCGTGGGACAGGCGACGCTGTATGCGCAATACCTGCATGAACAGCCCTCGGGATCGTTCATGGATCTCGCCTGGACGCTGCTGTTGCTGGGCGGGGCGTATCTAGCTACAACGTGGAATCCGGCAACAGGGCAAGCAGCGAGGCCGATACTCAGTTCGAAATCCACGGGCGGAATGTTGTTCCGGAACGCGATGTTTGCACTGGGCCCGTTGATCGTAATGTTTCTCTCGTCGCAACTGGGAAGTGAGTGGAGACCGTTTCGCTTCTTTGTGCTTGGACTTTCCATCCTGTGTTATGCGGCAAGAATGGCGCTGAACGAGCAGCGGCAAACAAGAAATGCAGAGTTGGTGCGGCGGCAGATGCAAGCGATGAACTCTTCCGTAGATGGAATGGCGATCATCGACGTACACGGAAATTATGTGTACGTGAATTCGGAGTACGCGCGCATGTGCAGCGAAAAAAGCGCAAGCGAGATGCTGGGAAGGCCATGGAGGTCGGTGGTCAATACGGAAGACGCCGCGCGTGTTGAAAGAGAGATTCGCAACGGACTGGAACGGCGAGGAAAATGGTTCGGGGAATTGACAGTGCACGGCGAAGGCGGGCAAGTGCTGCCGGTGGAAATGGCGATCACGGCGCTGACGGATGGCGGTGTCGTTTGCGTAAGCCGAGATCTTACGGAGCGGATGCGGGCGGAGAAGGCGCAGGCAGAAGCGGAATCGAAATATCAGATGATCGTCGAAAGAGTGGCAGCGATCAGTTACATTGCTGAACTCGGACTCGAGGGGCGGTGGCGCTACGTAAGCCCGCAGATCGAGAGCATCCTGGGATATACGCAAGAAGAGTGGCTGGCCGGATCCAAGAATTGGGTGCGCTTCGTGCATCCAGATGATTTGCCAATTATCGAAGAAGCGGAGAATTCCTGCCTCACAGGACTGGCGTTTCAAGCGGAATACCGCCTGACGCGGAAAGACGGGCGCATCGTCTGGGTGAGCGACAGCGCGGTGGTGGTGCAAGGAGGAGAAGGGGTTCCGTTGATGGAAGGCATCATCGTGGATATCACGGAACGCAAGCAATTCGAAGGACAAATGCAACAGTCGCGTCGAATGGAGGCGGTGGGCAGACTCGCGGGAGGAATCGCGCACGACTTCAACAATTTGTTGACCATCATCAAGGGATACACCGAACTCGCAGTGCAGAGAAAAGATATTCCAGCGCCGGTGCGGGGAGATATTGAGCATATCGAAGACGCATCGGAGCGAGCGGCGGGACTTGTGCGGCAGTTGTTGGCATTCAGCCGGAAACAGGTGCTTCAGCCGAAGAATCTGGACCTGAACGGAATTGTGCTTGGACTGGAAAAGCTCTTGCGGCGGCTCATCGGCGAAGATATTGAAATGAAAACGGTGGTATCCGCGGGGCTAGGAACGATCAAGGCGGACCCTGCGCAGGTCGAGCAAGTGTTGATGAATCTTGTGGTGAACGCACGCGATGCGATGCCGAGCGGCGGACGGATGATTGTCGAGACTTCGAACGTGGATCTGGACAAGACGTACGCGAGTGAGCACGTCACGGTGAAGCCCGGAAGCTATGTGATGCTTGCGGTTTCCGACACGGGAACGGGAATGAGTCCGGAAACGGCGGCGCACATTTTCGAACCCTTTTTTACGACAAAGGGCGGAACGAAAGGAACCGGACTAGGATTGGCGACGGTGTACGGAATCGTGAAGCAGAGCGGCGGGTACATCTGGGTCTACAGCGAGCCGGGAAAAGGGTCTACGTTCAAGGTTTATTTTCCGCGCGTGGATGAGAGAGCGGAGGCCGATACGCGCGCGCGCAAACAGACAGGCACGAAGCGCGGGTCGGAAACTGTTTTGCTAGTGGAAGACGACGACGCTGTGCGGGAGCTTGCGGAAACGATTCTGAGTTCACAGGGGTACAAAGTGATCAGCGCGAGTAGCCCGAAACGCGCGGAAGAGATTGCTTCGACGCAAAGCCATGAGATCGATCTGGTGCTGACGGACGTGATTATGCCCACGTTGAGCGGGCGCGAATTGGTACGAAGATTGATGGCGTTGAATTCGAAGCTACGCGTGCTATACATGTCGGGTTACACTGACAATGTGATCGCGCAAGGTGGCGTGTTGGAAGAAGGGCTGGCATTTTTGCAAAAACCGTTCACGCCGCGGGCGCTGGCGCAAAAGGTGCGCGAGGTGCTGGACGCGACGGTGCCGGCGCGTTGACGACGGCGAATCTGAAATTCGGGTTTGCTAGAGCCAAATATTGGGACTGAAGATAGAATCAGCGCGCGAGGTGCAAGATGCTAGGGCAGTCTGAAAACGAAGAACAATCCGAGCGCGTTTGCCAGGGCAGCTATGATGGAGGAGAAAACTGCCGTCTTCCTGCGACGGTGCACTGTAATCAGTGTGATTTGTGGTTTTGCGATATTCACGCGGAAGACGAACAATGCCACGCTTGCATGAAGGCTGTCAGTTGATTGGAATCACTGGGGCTTCTCCGGAGAGTCGGCATCTTTTGGCTTTGAGATGGTGTTGAGAGTGTCCACGCTGAAGCGTTTATAGTCGGAATATCGGGTTACCTCATTCACCTTAAATCCTTTTACCAACAGAACGCGCGCACCGATGTGCGCTTCTTCGTAGGTTGGCAGCCAGACTTCGTTGTTAATGAACGCCTGCTCGGCGATGAAGCTGGAACCTTTTTGCAAATTCACAAGAAGGCCGCCGGCGATTTTTGCGTCGCCGATGAAATAGCCTTCGACACGAGCGACTTGATGGGCCCCTTCATCCACCCAAACCACGCCGGCGAGTTTCTGGACAATTCCTTCGACGAGCGAGCGGGCTTTGTATTCGGGATTCGGTTCGAAATCGAAGACGAGCACGTCCTGACCGCGGAATCGTTCACGACGCGGGTTCACGAACTGACAAACGTGGAGGAAGATTTCGATTCCCGGTTCGTCATCCTTGTCTTTCGCGCCTTGCTCTTTTTTCTTTTCCTCTTTGGCTTCTTTTTTGGCCTGCTGTTTTTGGAGTTCTTCAATGCGCTTTCGGGTGTGTTCGTTTTCCTTTTCTTGTTCCTTCTCTGGCAGCGGCTTGTTGTCTTTGGCCACCAGAGTTGAGACTGGTTCGCCGTTCAAATAGAAGAAGGTGTATTCGTTGATTTCGCGCTTTGTGATTCTGCCGTTCTTGTCCATTTGGGTTTCTTCCTCCGAACGGCGGCCGGAGTATTTTTCACGAATTTTGTCGATTTTCTTTTGATTGGCGTCGATTTCCTCAAAGAGCTTTTTTAGATCGGGCAATTGCACCTGCTGCTTTTTGGGAAAGTCGAAGGTGCGTTCGCCAATGGTTTGATTGACTCCGACATGCGTGATTTCAACATTGTAGGTTTCCGAGCGGCGGTGAATTTTCAGCCTATGTGCGACCTGGACGCCGCTTTCAGGGCGATAGTCTTCGTAAAGCATTTCCTGCGGCTCGCCGCCGAGATCGCCGGACTCCTTCACGAGCAAATGGGTCTGCGCGTCGAAGAATAGATTCCGCCTGGCACCCGTTCGCAAAGAGATTTCGACGCCCTCAACTTCGCGTCCCTCCAGTTGCATGGTGCCGGCAGATACGACGGCCAGCTTGTTTTTCTTTCGGTCGAGAAGGTGAGAATTGGAGAGCAGGGCCAGGGCTTCCATTTGAATCGCTTGGGGACCGAGGAGCGTACCGATCTCGCCCTGGGCGTTTTCGCGCCAAGCGGACTTGCCGTTGTAAGCAAAAATCTCGGGCTGGCCAGTGAAATTCAATTCGGCGTAGTAGCGATTGGGCGATTTCAAATTGAGAGTGTATGCGCCGGATTTGGAATCGCTTGCGCGGGTCACCGTACCTTCGAGGGAGAGAGTCACGACCTTTCGCAGTTTGGACGCGCCGCCGGCAGCTTTGATCGAGGCGTCGAGAATTTTGTCGGCGTCTTGAGCAAATGCGGAAGCAGAGGCAAAGGCGAGTGTCAGCAGCGTGAAAAAGATGTTTCGGGACGGGAATAGCATGGGCATTCCTTTGTAGAAACGCGGGAAGGGAGGAAAAGTTTCAGAATGATGGTGGGAATTTGTGGTCCGGCGTGATTGCGTCGTTGAAATGGCAATAGTGGTCGTCGGAGCAAAAGCCGCTCCTGCGCCTGCCTACGGTAGGCAGGGCGGGCAGGCAAGAGTGGCTGTGTTACACGGGTGTCGATCGGGCGCCGCGAGCTAGGGCTTGGGGCGATTCAAATATTTTTCGTAGAGGCGCTTGTGGCGGTTGTCGGTGGAAGTGAGCTGGCCGCGGATGAAGAGATATTTGACATCCGTCGTCAATTCGAGGGGGTCGCCATTGGTGACGATGACGTTGGCGACTTTGCCCACCTGGAGAGTCCCGAGTTGGTCGGAAAGACCGAGGATTTGCGCCGGATAGAGCGTGACGGCCTTGAGCCCCTCTTCCTGGGAAAGACCGTGCGCGATGGCGTTGGCGGCGTTTTGGCCAAGGCGCCGTGCGAAGGAGTTGTCAAAACTGGCGAAGGCAATTTTTACGCCTGCGGCGGTGAGTTCCGCAGGCTGGGAGAGAAGGCGATCGTACGCGTCGTCTTCCTCATCCGGCTCGGTAAGCACGGGGCGGAGAATGACGGGAACGTCTTTCGAACGCAAAAGGTCTTTTACTTTATAGGCTTCGATGCCGCCCGCGAGAATCATGCGCAGTTTTTGTTTGTCGCAATACTCGACGGCATTGCGAATGTCGCGCGCTTTATCTGCAAAAACCAATACCGGAAGCTGGCCGCGCACGACAGGGATGAGGGCTTCAAGCTTGACGTCGCGTTCGAAATCGGAGGGGCCACCGTGGCCTATCGCCTGAGCGTAGTGGCGAGCGCTTTCGAGGACATCCGTGAGTTGATTGACCAGCTTTTCGTATTCCTGCTTAGCTTCGGCGTAGGGTTTTTGTTTCCGGGAAAGGGTGGCGAAGTCGAACGTGGAGGTCACGATGGCGGGCCAGTTGATGACCATGGCGGCGCTGCGCTTGATTTGCATTTCATCCATGGTCCAGCCGGTGAGATGAATGGCGGAAGCCTGGCCAGCGAGCAAACCGCGGCCGCTCTGAGAATCAAACCCACCGCTGCCGGGCACGCTCAAGACTTCGGTGATGCCGGAAGCGCGCGTGACGGGAATATGTTCGCTGGAGGGAAAGACGGCTGTGGCAGCGACAACGTCCGGATTAATGGGGCCGATTTCGGCGCTGTCCACAGTGGAGCCTACGGCGCTGATTTCGCTGAGGCCCATTTGCGTGACCGGATCGAAGAGACCGGGAGAAACTTGCAAACCCTTCGCGTCAATGACTTGAGCGCCGGCAGGAACTTCGACGGCCGCGCCGATGGCGGCGATTTTGCCGTCCTTGATGACGAGGGTTCCGTCCTCAATCGGAGGACCGGCGAGGGTGACGAGTTTGGCGTGCGTGATAGCGTAGGTGGCAGGAGCGGGAGCTTGCGCGGACGAAGAAGCGACGAAGCAAAGGAGGTTGAGAAGGCAAAGGAAAAGAGTTTTGTGAACGGAGCGGCTGGAGTTCATTGCGCACCTCCGTTGGCTTCAAGCTGCGGCATTTTGGGCATGTCTTCGGGCTTCTTTTTCTCTTCCGGTTTTTTTTCTTCAGGTTTCTTTTCGCCGGGCTTCTTTTCTTCCTTCGGAGCTGCGGCTTTCTTCTCTTTTTCGAGGAGAGCTTTTTTTTCCTTCTCAAGGCCGGCGCGCGCCGCGATGTCCTGCTGGCGGTCGAAGTAGACACGGCCGTCAATCAGTGTTTTCTGCACAACGGCATAGGCGCTGAGGGGATCGTGATTGTAAATGACGAGGTCGGCGTCCTTGCCAAAGTCGATGGAGCCAACGCGCTTATCAATGCCGAGTTGAATTGCGGGATTGAGAGTGACGAGCTTCAGGGCTTCGTCGTGAGAAAGACCGCCGTACTTCATACTCTTGGCGGCTTCCTGATTGAGGTGAGTGGCTTCCTCGGCGTCGTCGGAATTGATGGAAACGAGGACTCCGCGTTTAGTCATCAATGCGGCGTTGTAAGGAATCGCGTCGTAGGCTTCGACTTTGTAGGCCCACCAATCGGAGAACGTGGATGCTCCGGCGCCCGCAGCGGCGATTTCATCGGCAACTTTGTAGCCTTCGAGGACGTGCTGGAAAGTGCGCACTTTGAAGCCAAATTCCTTGGCGACGCGAAGGAGCATCAGGATTTCGTCTTCGCGGTAGCAATGCGAATGAAGGTAGCGCTTGCCTTCGAGAACTTCGACGAGCGGATCGAGGCGCAAGTCGCGGCGTGGCGGCGTGAGATTTTTTTCGCCTGCGGCTACGCGCTTGTTGTAAAGGTCCCAGGCGTTCTTGTAGTCGCGCGCTTCGGTGAAGGCGCCGCGAATGGTTTCTTCCACGCCCATGCGCGAGGCCGGATAGCGCCGTTCACGCCCGGGAATGAAAAAATTCGAACGTTTGGGATTTTCACCGAGGGCAAATTTGATGCCGGGAAGTGCGCCTTCGAATGGGAGCTTTCCCGCCGGTAGGCCCCAGCGCAATTTGATGACGATAGTTTGGCCGCCGATGGAGTTGGAGCTGCCGTGGAGAATGTTTGCGGTGGTGACTCCTCCGGCGAGGTCGCGATAGATCGAAATGTCGTCGGAATCAAGTACTTCGGCGATGTTCGCGATTGAGGAGACGGAGATGCTGCCTTCGTTGACGCTGCCGTCCACGGCGATGTGCGAGTGGCAATCAATGATGCCGGGCGAGACGAAGAGCCCAGTGCCGTCAATCACCTGCGCTCCGGAAGGGGCTTTCACGTTGGCGCCGACTTCTGCGATTTTTCCATCCTTAATAAGGACCGATCCGTGTTCGATGGTTCCGTGGGTGACGGTGAGAACGGTTGCGTTCTGAATGAGAATTACGGGCGCGTCCGGAGGATTTGCGGCAAAAGCTCCGACGCAAGCGGTACCGAGAGTACTTGCTACCACTAACGACCGGAAAAAGATTGAAGAGGCTTTCACTGGGCACCTCCCAAGGAAACAGACGCGGCGCCCGGGCGCGTACCTGTGAAATCGATCGAGTACGAAAGTACCGAGATGGTGCCTTTCATGGTGTTTTTCTCAAACGTGCCGGAGAAATTCACGTCCGCTGGACTGCCTTCAATCACCATATTGATTACGAAGTTGAATTTGTCCGCGCTGGCATAGCCGCTGATGATGTTGGCTGTGCCGCGGGTGCTGGTTACGATTCCGGAGAGAGTGCCGTCTGTGGCCATCGTCAAATCAACGGTGCTTTGTTCGTCGCCTTCCGGGGTCGTGTATTTCAGCGTCCATTTGCCGGTCATGTCGCCCTTGGGCGGATCTTTCGGACGCTCAGGCTCTCGAATTTCAAATCGCTTGCCGTCCACAAAAATCATTTTGATTTTCGTTTTTTCAGCGAAGAGGTCGCCGTCGGTGACGGTAAGGTTGGCGATTTTTCCTTTTTCGATGGAGCCGCTGCGGTCGGCCACGCCGAAAATCTCCGCAGGGGAAAGAGTGAGGGCTCGGATGGCTGCATCCGGCGCGAGTCCGGCATCCACCGATTTCTTAACGGCTTTCAGAATTTCCGCGGGCGAGGTGATGCCGTCGGAAGAGAAGGCGAATTTCGCGCCGGCTTTGGCGAGAGTGGCAGGTGAAGAGGGCGCACGATCGCGAAAACGAAGTTCGCGCAGGCTTGGAACACGATCCGGATCGGCGTCTTTTTCGGCCTCCGGCCATTTCAAGTTGATGATGACGGGGAGCTTTTTTGCGGCGAGCTCATCGGGAATTTCGTAGGCCATTTGCCCTCCGACGATCGCCGCAGCGATCTTGGATTCCGGGAATCTCCAGCGATCCGTCAGAACAAAAGCGCGGCGAAGCTCGAGGGAGGTGTTTGCGGGGATCAAAACAATGGGGTGATCTTCGAGGGCGTCTGCAAGCGCGGAGTTGACGCGGTCATAGCGCGGACGCGCAATGCCGCGAGGATTTTTTTCGTAGGAAGCTTCGGCCTTTGTGCTCCAGTCCACGTCTAGCCAAACCTGATGCACGTAACCGAGAACGCCCATCTTGGAATCCGGAAAGCCGCTGCCAAATCCTCCAGATGGATTGAGGTTCAGCGGTATGGCGACGGGAGCTTTGACAACGAGGTCGCCATTACGTTCACCAGCAAGGTCGAGCACTGCGGCTTGGCCTGGGAAGAATCCACCTTTCGGTGCTGAGACAATGGTGGTGAATCCCGCATTGCGCCAGGATTCGATGCGTTTGTCGCTGAGGGAAGCTTCATCCGCGGCGGTGCGCCAGGGAGTCGCCCCTGGGCGATCTTCGGGTCCGCGAGCCGGGGACTGACCACCGCCGCCACCTCCACCGCGCTGGCCGCCACCTTCTGTTTGCGCAGGTGCTGCGGGTGGAATACCGACGTCAGTGAGCGCGTCAAAGAGTCCGGGGTAAACGGTCAAGCCTTTGCCGTCAATCACAAGTGCGTCCGCGGGAATCGGGACTTCCTTGCCGCCGACCGCGAGGATGACACCGCGCGCGACAACGACAGTGGCGTCATCCATGACGGGTCCAGACACCGGAACTACTTTTGCTCCACGAATGGCAAAGTATTGCGGCTCGCCGCCTTGCGCGGCGGCTTGCGGCGAAAGGACCGCCTGCGCAAGGAACAAGAAAGTCAGCGCAAGCGAACATCCGCACCAACGAGAAAGTTTGGATTTCATTCGGAGCACCTCAGATGAAAGCTGGAAGGAAAGTTCCCCATGGGATCGAGCGTGAACGCATGAGGCTACTGGGAACTCTGAAAAGAGTCAAGGAAGTGCGAGAAGATATTTAAGGGTGACGGAGACGGGGCGATCAGGGCTTTTTCTTTTTGCCAAAGAGACCGGTGAGAGCATCAACCGCATTCACGGGAGCGGCGTCGCCTTTTTGGCCAGCGCCGAGTAGCGTGCCACCCGTGCAGCCGAGCTGCGATTTCAGAAGGCTGGCGGCGACTCCGCCGACGTCCGGCACAAATTTCGGATCGGAGGCAGTGCCTTGAATGAGGAACGGAATCGTTGTGCCATTTTTGCAGTTGCTGCTCTTCCCTGCTCCGGTGGCCGTGCCAAGCAAGGTGCCAATGCCGTTTCCGGTATTTCCGATCGCGCCGATTGCTCCACCTGTGAGCGTAGCGGCCATTTTGAAATCGAGATTGTTTTTTGAGTCGAGCGTGCCGGCGCCGGTTAACGTGCCGAGTGCGGGCAGAATCGCATTGAAATCCTCGGCGCGAAGGCCGTTCGGCGCCATGTGAACGTTTGTGGTGAGTTTTTCAATTTCGAGATCCTTGCCTGTCTTGAGGCCGGTCAGCGCGGAGATTGGCGCCATTTTCGAGCCAAGATCGAATCCTTCGAGCTTCGCGGTAAAGAGTCCGATGTTGCCGTCGGTGACGAGTTTGTTGGTTGGGCCTTTGATATCGAGATTTGTGCTGAGAGTTCCGGCGTTGAGTGCCGCGCCTTTTGGAAGATTCACGCCGATGGCGGGGAGAAATGCTTGCAGGTCCTTTGCAGGCATAGATTCGCCGACGAGCTTCACATTGACAACGGTTTCTTCGCTTTGCGATTCGTAGGTGCCGTTGACGCGAGCCGCGGCGGATCCGATCTTGACGGTGGAGGGGGCAATTACGCCCGAATTCCTGCGGAGATCGTATTTCGTTGCGTAATCAATGACTGCGGGGACTCCGGCTGGGGAACCTCCCTGCACGAGCAAGGCTTTCGACAGTTTGAGAGTGCCTTTTGTTTCCGCGCTGCCATTTTTCGATGCGAGCGTGCTATCGAGGTCAACCAGGCCGCCAAGACCCAGCGAAGGATCGAGAAAGCCGGTGCGGGCGAGATCGAGCGAGCCAACGTGAATCTTTGCCTCGAGGGGAGTGAGCGCGCTGTCTGATTTGTCGACAGGGCCGGCGTCACCTTCTAACTTGAATTGGCCCCCACCTGGAAGATCCGCGGAAACGGTGACCGGAAATTTGGAATTCAGGGAAACGTCGCGCGCGGTGACGTTGACGTGATCGTAGGTGTTGCGCTTTTGTGAATTCGTGGTTCCTACAAGAATCTTGCCGTTTTTCAGTTCGAGCTTCTTGACGGAGATATCAGCCGGGGCGTTTGAAGAACTGGCGGACCTGCTCTTCGCGGCTGGTTTTGAGGAACCTCCGATGGAAGAATAATTCCATTGGCCAGCGGAGTTTCGGAGCAAGGTGACTTCCGGTTCGTCGATCGAGATGCCGGTGACATTGAGAGTCTTTGAAAAAATTAGCGGCATCATTTCGACGCCGACGCTGAGCGATTTGGCCGTGAGGAAAGGCGAGGGGCTAAACTTGGGATCATCGCCGATAGAAAGATTCTTCGCGGTGAGCGAGCCGGAAATCAGAGACAGGCTGAGATCACCGAGCTGGACTTTGCGGCCGAGAGCATCCGACGCGGTCTGCTCGATAGTGGGGCGGAAACTGTTGACGGGAATCAAGAACGGCGCGACACAAAGCAGGACAACAATGACGCCGACGACGATGCCGATAATACGAAATGTGCGACCCATGGAGACCTCCGGAAAGTTCCGAATGGCAAGGGGTTAGAGCGGCGAAGGCGATAATACCACACGGAGAGCAGGCATACCGGTGGTTACGATTGACGGCGGGAGTAATGTCACTTTGAGAAAAGAGTGGAACAAAGACATTGTATCGTAATACGATATAATTTAGCATTGGCATATTGCGGTATGTCAGTGCACGGCTGTATTGCGGCTGGTCGTATCTCCTGGCCAGCCGCTTTTTATTCCCCACGCTTAAGACACCCCTCCTTGCCAGGCCAGCAAGAGAAGCGAGCCGAAACCTGCGTGCTACAATGACTTACGAGCGTGGGGCTGTAGCTCAGATGGATAGAGCAGCAGTTTCCTAAACTGCGTGTCGGCGGTTCAACTCCGCCCAGCCCCACCAGAATTGGGTTTATGATGTGGAAGATGCTTGTTCCGGGAAAACTTCAGTTTGTCCGTGCGGCAGGAGCGTGTTTGCTATTGCTTGCGCTCGTCGTTGGGCCGTCGTGCATGGGGTTGTGCGGGGGTTCGGGCTGCGTTGCCCCCGCGCGAAATTCGCACAAAGAAGCGAGCTGTCACGGGATGTCCACTGGCGGCGCGATGCGGTTTACGGCCAAATTGAATGGCGTCAATTGCGGTACGGCGGAGGTAAGTATCGCGGTTTCTGGCAAGCCAAGTTTTTCGGTTAAGTCAGGGCCGGCTGCATCTCACGAAAATACTTCCGCGGGCATGAACGCAGCTGTTGCCGGGCTTTTCGCAGTCAGCGTGCGCAGACTTTTTGTTCCTGGCGGACCGCCGGTAGGGTTTCCCTCGACAAATTCGAAGACTGCAGTTCTTCGTATCTGATTTCATCTCTTCGCATGGCTGAAACTTCGCAGCCATGTGCCTCTTAACTTGAAAAGCGCAAGTGATTCCCTGCCCTGGCGGGACTACATCTTTTTCAAAGATCACGAATCAAAAACTATGGCTATGTCCTGGAATTGGGAGAACGCGTCATGAGCAATTCACGCAGAAATTTCTTTAGAAATGCAGCGCTGATGGGAACGGGACTGCTCGGCTGGGCAGAGAGTTTGCGGGCGCAGGCGCGCTCCATCGCGTCCAGCGGCGAACCACAAAAGAACAAACGCTCCGGGACAAACAGGAATGGCCCGCCGGTTCCGATGATTACGCCGGACGTAGGCGATTTGCCGTTCGAAATGGACGGAAATGTCAAGGTCTTCCGCCTTATCGCGGAGCCGGTGAAGCGGACGATCGTGCCGTGGAAGACGCTCGACGTGTGGGGCTACAACGGAAGCTGCCCTGGACCGACAATTCAAGTGCAGCAAGGCGACCGCGTTCGAATTATTTTTGAGAATCGCTTGCCGGAGAGCACCTCCCTGCACTGGCATGGGCTGGAAGTGCCAATCGAGCAGGACGGGGTTCCCTGGATCAGCCAAAAGCCGACAGCGCCCGGAGAAAAATTCACGTACGAATTTACGGTGCACCAGGAAGGAACGTTTTTCTATCACGCGCACAGCGCGATGCAGGAAATGATGGGGCTGATCGGATTTTTCATCGCGCATCCAAAAGAAGAATTTTCTCCGCACGTGGACCACGATTACGGAATTGTCTTGCAGGAATGGGCCGTGCTGCCAGCGAACACGGTTCCGAACACCGCGTCCATGGAATTTAACTGGCTGACGTTCAACGGAGTATCCGCGCCGCTCACGACTCCGCTGCTTGCGCGGCTCGGGAGCCGCGTGCGACTGCGCATCGTGAATCTCGGCATGGATCATCATCCGATTCATTTGCACGGGAATCAGTTTGTGATCACCGGAACGGAAGGCGGACGCGCGCCGCAAACGACCTGGTATCCGACGAACACGGTGCTGGTCGGCGTCGCGCAGGCAAAGGCCGTCGAGTTCGAAGCGAAGCATCCCGGCGATTGGATGATTCACTGCCACCTGCCACATCACATGATGAATTCGATGATGGATTTGCTGCGCGACCGGCAGATTTCCACGGCGGATCTTACGGAAGAAGCGGCGATGCAGCAGATGCAGTCTCTGGCCGCGAGCGCAAAATTTATGCACGTTCATCCTTCGCCGGTTGCGAAAGATGCGCAAACGACACCGGGGTTTCCGCAAGACGCATTCATGGAAATGGGGATGGATGAATTGTTGAAGAAGGCTGAGACGCACGGTCTGCCAAGAAACTGGAGCGCGGGAATGATGGGAATGATGACGATGGTGCGCGTGCTGCCTGACGAAAAGTTCAACGAGATTATGCGCATGAAGGGCAAGCCGGCTACGGCGGAAAGCGAGCATCACCATGAATCGTAGACAGAGTGGCTCGTTGAAGGTTGGCAGCGTGTTGATTCTACAGGCCTCTGCGCTGTTTCTTTCTGCGGCCCTGCAGGCGCAAGAGCAATCCATGCCAGGCATGCAGATGCCCGCGGCGCAAAGCGAAATGCACCATCACAATGCAAAGCAAACCGATATGGGGCAATTTCCACGATTTGGACAGGCGCAAAGAGATGCTCGGGGAAAATTGTTTACGCTTGAAGAGGCACAACAAACGGCTCGGGCAAAAAATCCGACGCTGCGCCAGGCCGAGGCAAGCATACGAGCCGCCCAAGCGCGCCACCAACAGGCGGGACTCCTGCCAAATCCGATCGTCGGCTATTCCGGCGATGAGATTCGCGGCGGCGAGGCCGGCGGCGGAAAACAGGGATTTTTTGTCGAGCAACGAATCGTGACCGGAGGAAAACTCGCGCGAAGCCGAGAAGTTTTTGTGAAGGATATTTCTCTTGCGGAAATCGAAGCCGAAGAACAGAAAATTCGCGTGGAGACCGCGATCAAGATGGCGTTTTACCGCGTGCTTGCAGCGCAGGAGCTTGTGGACTTGCGCACTCAATTAGCGAGCATCGGTAACGAAAATGCGATGACTGCGAAACGGCTTGGCAACACAGGCCAGGCGGATGAAACAGAAATTCTTGAAGCGGAGCTCGAAGCGAAGCGTCTTGAACTCGCGCAACGCATGCAAGAGAACACGCTGCGTGAAGAGTGGCGCTCGCTTGCCGCGGCAATGGGCGACCCAGAAATGGAGCGTGTGACTGTTGCTGGAGATCTCGAGCACGGCTGGCCGGAGCTTTCCGATCAAGAAATCTTGGAAGCAATTGCCAAAAACAGTCCGGCAGTTCGAATTGCCGACGCGGCTGCAGCGCGAAATTCTGCGGAAATCGCTCGTGCGCAGCGCGAGGCGATTCCCGACCTGCGCTTGCGCGGAGGGCTACTCTACAACAATGAACAACTCGGGGGGGTTCCACGGGCGACGGGATGGGAAGGAACGGCCGAAGTTGGCGTGGAAATTCCCATCTTCAATCGCAACCAAGGAAACGTGGGCGCAGCGCGCGCGGAAGGTGAACGCGCGGAAGAGGAGAAACGTCGCATCGCATTGACACTACGGCAGCGCGCTGCGAGCGTACTCGATCAATATTCGAACTCACGTTTGATGGCGGAGCAATACCGGATTGAAATCCTGCCTCGTGCGAAAAAAGCGTACACGCTGATGGAAGAACGGCACGGTGAAATGCTGGCATCGTTCCCGCGCGTGCTGGAAACGCAACGGAAGCTTTTTGAGTTGCACGCGGATTATGTCGCGGCTCTCGAAAGCGTCTGGACAAACGGAATCGCGCTACAAGGTTACTTATTAACGGATGGCCTCGAAGCTCCCGCGCGTCCGGGAGAAATGGACCGGCCAGTTCGCGAAACGAACGTGCCGATGCCGGAGCGCACGATGGGTCCCGAATCGCGCGCCCCACGGCCTTAAGTCGTGCGATTGAACGCTACGATGCGACCAGGATGTCGAGCTGCGTGCTGACATCCGGCGCCGTGCGATCCCAGTAATGCGTGTGCGCTCCCAGACCGATACAAGCGTCTATGCGTCGCGCGGGATTCGGCGCAACACCGTCTTGAAATATTTCCGGCACGTACGGACTCGGAAAGCTGCCGGCGTCCGCAGAGCCGCCCGTGCGGGCGAAGACATCATAGGTCCAGACAGAGCGGCCAACATAATCGCCACTTCGATAGAAATTAACCCACCGGCGCAGCTGCAGCTGTGCGGGTTGTGGGAGTCCCCCGGGGTGAATCGTAGCTCCTGGTAGAGTGGCCGCAACCGGAATTCCTGTATCTTCCGGAATATCGGAAATCCATTTGTAGAGGTGGGGGAAAAAGCGGTTCAAAAGTTGCCGAAGCGGGCAACCCATAGAGAAGAAATCAATCGGGAGCGCTTCGAATTCGGGGCCTGCGAACGCGTAGCGCGCTGCTTCCGGCATGCAGCCGGAGTGAATGTAGCGCAGCAGGTCAGCGGTGATGAGCGAACCGAGGCTGTGGGCAACGATCACAATATGATCGTACGAGCGACGGCCGTCTTGTTCTTTGCAGGAATGAATGTGGCGAAGCAGAGACAGATACCGCTCGGCGATGAGCGCTCTTGGGGTTCCTTTCACCGGCGTTGTGCGCAAATAGGTGTCCACGTCTAATATCGTGTCGAGCACGGCACTGAGATATTTGACGAGCAACCCGGCGAGAACCACCGCGGAGCCTGCGATCAGGCCGCCAGCCGTGAGCAGTTGGGCTTCACCATCCGCCATCCAGGGAAGAGAGTAGAAATAGAGCAGGAAGCTTTCGTGCACCGCCGCGTCTTTCAAGTAACTCCAAATCCCGAGCGCAATGGAGAAAAGCGGTACGGCAAAAATGGCGGCCCAAATGAGCGCGACGGACCAGCGAAAGCTTCGAAATCCTGCAGAAAGCCAATTGCCGAGCAGCCGGGCGGGGCCATTTGGCGCGCTGCGCTTGGGAAAAAGTTCGAAATAAACAGATGGAAGAACGATTAACCCCAAAATTAAGAATCCAGACGCTGCAAAGGCAACCGTGATCATCATCCCTGGCGGAGCAGACTGCACAATCAAAGCTTCGAGAGTTCTGCGCCCAGCATGAAGCGGGATGTGCGGAGTAGATGGCGGAACCGGCGATTGAGTATTTGGCGGCTTTTCGGTGCCCGAGTAAACCCGAACGCGATGCACCAGCGTTCGATTGTCTTCCGGCGACAATGTAATCCAATGTAGAAACGAAGGAAGTGGAACGGGCTGCACAATGGCGCCTTCGTACGGGTCGCCGTACGTATCCACGAATTTATAAGCCGCGCTTGCCGTGAAAACCGCGAGAAGCAGAATCAGAAGGGCTGGAATGGCAAGAGCGAATCGCGCCGTTCGCCCGGCTGCGCGCGCACGGGCCAACTCTGCTTTCTTTCCTTTTTGAATCGCCAACCTGATCAGGCAGATCAGCTCCATCAGGAACGAGAATGCAGTCAGAAGGATGAACAAGACGATGAGAAGGCGGAGAAGCAGAAAAATATATTGAACGAGCAAGATGGAAGTGGACTTCAGCGCGATTTCGTCGTGCGCGCCTAGTGCGATCAGAATCACGAAAAACGAGATGGTCACAAGACCGATGAAAAATGCGCCGGTTTGCTTCGCGCCATTTCGTACCTGGTCGTATTTCAGAAAAATCCAGAACGAGACGAGTGCGCCAATGACCCACCATTCCACGACGAGCACAAAAGGCGTGAAGTCCTCATGTCCGAGCAGAAACCAAAGAAGAGCAGTGCCTGGAACAACGGAAGGAATGATCCAAAACCACCAACTCTTTGCTCCCAAGAACGGCTTGGTCTTTAGGCTGGCAAGGAGGACGCCGAACAAACTGGCAAGAATAACTATGCTTCCGCCAAAAATTGCCCGCAAAGCATCGCTGTTAATTAGCAAGGGCAATGGCGCAAGTGCGACTCCGTAAATCAGTACGAGCAAAGGCAGGGCTGCGAGCGATAGCACTCGCGCAGCGTAGGTGTACGAACGAGCATAGAGAAACCAATCGAGCTTCCCAAGATTTTCAAGGGACGCGTGATCCAACGCGAGCCTGCCTAAACTGACGAGATGCAAGAGCAGTTGGTAAAACGAAAAGAGAAATCGCACCAGCGAATTATTCGGGCGCGCTAGGTCCGCCCAATACATCTCGTAGACGTGAACTTCCTTCTCGGGCTTTCTGTCGGCGCCAAGGCGATGGCCTTCGTGCCGCCAAGTGGTGTAACTGTTCTCGGACGGGTCGCCTTCGAATTCCTGCAACTGAACGTTCATGAACTCGGTGGCGATGTCCAGCTTGCGAGCGCCTTCTCTTCGCTCCTTTACATGGTCGTCGGACTCTCCGGCCCTTTTGAACCAGGCATCCCACTTGTAATAGGTCTGAAATTCCCCGCGACGCTCATCAAAAATCGCGCCAAATTTCCATTGCGACTTTTGTTTTGGCTCCGGAGGCGCGCACTTGTGCGGATCCACTTCACGGTAGGGATTCATGGGGGACGGCAGAGCGACTTGAACTTGTTGTAGAGAAAAGGAAGTGTAGCGGTTGCGAGGATGCGCAATTGCACCTGTCTCGACTCCCGCTAGCAGGTCGGTTACGGCTTGCGCGGTGGCTCCTGACTCATGGTGGCCGACTCCATGAATGGCAATCACCGCCACGCGTTTTTTTTCACTTGGCACAGGCCCCTCCGGGGACTGGAATTTGGTTTAGGGCACTGCGTAGGGGAGAACTACGTTGCCGATACGTTACCCAAATGTACTGGAAATGGCAACGAGGTTTTTTTTGCGGCACGACGGCTATGTTGCGCAGTTTCAAGCGGCTGGCGCGGGGACTTGGCGAGTGCGAAACACTGGTACTCCGGGCGGATTGACCCCCCGAAATTTCGCCGGGTACTGTCGAGAATAGGGCTATTGGTGTCTCCCGGCGCAAGTGGGCCGGGGCGCCATAATTTCAGGGACATTTTCCGTGGCAACAGAAGTCCCTAAGGCAATTTCTTTCTTATTGATATGGTCACTTTGACCAAAGCCGGACGTTACGAAATCCAGGGCGAACTTGGGCGCGGCGCCATGGGTGTCGTTTACAAAGCCGTGGACCCCGTTATCGGGCGGACGGTCGCGGTCAAGACCCTGCGACTTTCCGAAGAAGGCACCGGCCTTTCTCGCCCCGAGCTTTTGAATCGTTTCCAGACGGAAGCGCGCGCGGCCGGTTTGCTGACTCATCCCAACATCGTTGTAGTGTTCGATGCGGGTGAAGAAGACGGACTTTATTACATCACGATGGAATTGGTTGAGGGCAAGAGCCTGCAGACGCTGCTGGACGCCGGACAGGGATTCCCACTCGCGCGCGTGCTCCGCATCATGGAGCAAACGTGCAGTGCGCTCCAGTTCGCGCACGAGCGCAGCATCGTTCACCGCGACATCAAGCCAGCGAACTTGATGCTGACCGCTGATGACACGGTAAAAGTCACGGACTTCGGCACGGCGAAAATTTTGCAGTTCGGTACAGTGCAGCAGACCGCTCACGTGATGGGCACACCGAGCTACATGTCGCCGGAACAAGTAAAGGGTCGCGTAGTGGATGGCCGCAGTGACATTTTTTCGCTCGGCGTGATGCTCTATGAAATGATCACCGGCGAAAAACCGTTTCCCGGACAGAACATCACCACCGTCATCTACAAGATCGTGAACGAAGATCCCGTCCCGCCGCGAACGATTGATCCCATGATTCATCCTGGCTTGAGCACAGTCGTGATGAAAGCTCTTGCGAAGGATCCCGCGGCTCGCTATCAAACTTGCAAGGAAATGCTTGAGGATTTGAAGAATTATCGCGCAGTGACTGCGGCGGAAAGCCCCTCAGCAACCGTGGTCATGAGCGGCTCGCCGGAAGCAACGGCCGTTACACCGACACAACGATTCCCCCAAACGGAAGATTTGCAGACAGCGCATACGGCGCGCTCGCTCCAGGCGCGCGCGGCAACTCCATCGCAAACGCCGGCGCTGCGCAGAACGGGTGTGCTGGCGCAAGAAGAGCCACCACGCAAAAGCAGCCCCATTCTAACCGCAATTTTGGCGCTGATTCTGATCGGAATCATAGTCTTCGGCTACCAAAGAATTAAACCCGTATTGAGTGATGCCCGTCAGCAGAATCAAATTCAAAAAACAGCCCCTGCGCAAAAAGATCCCACGAAAACGGACGCGAACGATTCTTCGACCTCAGCGGATCCCGGTGCCGACGAAAGTGCTGCCCAGCATTCGGATCCAGCTCCGGCACCGGTTGAAAAGAAATCAGCACCGGCTGTCACGAAGAATTCCGCGAGCTCAGCGAACGGTCTGACGCCTGCGGCTGCTGAATACAAAGGACGCGTCGAAGAAGCCGCATCCGAAAAAGGCATCGCCGGAAAACTAAGAATCAGGGGAACAGGAAATACGCTGACCCTTTCCGGAAAACTTCGTCCTTCAGAACACGGCGAGCTTCTAAAATTCTTGAAAGCGGCTCCAGCGGGTGTGCAAGTTGTGGACGACATTCAGTATGACGACACCACGGTCAACGGCGGCGGTGTCGAGCCAAGCTCACATCCCGTCCCGGCGTCTGGCCGCGGCGCAATTCACGTCATCACAAACGTGGTTGGTGCGACCGCCGTAGCCACTGGCGATTACAACTATTCCCAGCGTTGTGAAACGCCGTGCAGCTTTTCGAACCTGATGCCGGGCAGCTACAGCCTGTCTGTTAAGAAAAACGGATTTCAACCTGCACAGACCGCTCTGGAAATCCGTGCGGGGCAAGCTCTCGACCAAAAAATCAGTTTGGAGCCTTTAGCCGTCGGCCTTCGCATCACTTCGCGTCCCGCCGGCGCGGACGTCTTTATCAATGGCGACAAGCAGTCCGGACAAACGCCGCTGACAATTCCGCTTGCGACGAATTCTTATAACCTCGTTCTCCGCAAGCAGGGTTATGAACCACACTCCGAAACGGTCGCGGTTAAAGAAAACGCGCAAACGCAAGTAGATGTCGAGCTGAAAGAGAAAGGCGGGCACGTCGCGTGGGCGCAAGTGGGCACACGCCCAATCGGCGCGGATATTTCCGTGGACGGAATCCCGACGGGTAGGCAAACACCTTCACGCGTGGAGATCTCACCTGGGATTCACGTAATCGCGCTAAAATTGAATGGTTATCAAATCTCTCGCCGGACGGTGCAGGTAACGGAAGGCGGCACCGTAAATATTGACGAGAATTTGCGTGCAAAATAGCTGGATTCTCCGCCTTTTCAGGCCATCCGAAGCGCTTCAAAGCCTCCCCAAGTTGTAACCTTTTGTTACAATGAGCTCAGTATAGTTCTAGAACTCTTTAAGTCCTGTATTGTAAATAAATAACTTAGCTCAAGCCCTGAGGGGAAGTTGGCTTGCTCGCTTCTATATTAGGGTCTCTCTACCCAAGAGGCTGAGGAGACCTTAGCCAACAGCCAGCGACTTGGGCGGGCGGCTAATACTTGAATTCTGGGGAACGACGTGGCTTTGAGAGCAACGGCCAATTCGAAGGGGGCAAAGGACGCCAAAGGGCAAACCGCCTCTGGTTCGGCAAGCCCGGCAGCTCATGCCCGTGCGCCGGTTGCTCCCAGCATCGTTTCTCCTTACTCTCCTTCCGAACCGACGGCCTTGGAAGTTCAGAAGTGTCTCAAAGATCTCCACGTATTGTTCCGATCCGAACGCCTCTATCAACGCAATCACCCGCGTGTGCTGGAAAGTCTCGAATCGGCGTACGAGCAACTTCGCGGTTTTGCCTTCGCCATGAATGGCCTTGCCTTTCGTGTAGAGCGCAACGGCATCGTCCTGCCGAAGATTAGCGAAGCTCCTCTTCCGGACGTTCGCGGCGAGCTGCAAGCGCTTGCCATCGAAATGCAGCGCTCCGGCATCCAAACGTTGGTCTTCGAACGCCGCTTTCATGTAGGCGAACTGGACACGCTCGCTCAGCTCGTGAAGGCTGCCTTGCTAAAATCGGAGGAGTCTTCAAAAAAGAACAGCACGTCCTGGTGGACGGCGAAACTCCTGGAGCACGGCGTGGAAGGAATTCAAGTCAACACGCAAACCGAACGAAAAGTGGACACGGTCCTGGCCAGTTTGGTCGCTGCTCTCGTAGCGTACGGCGGAAATGCGCCCCGCGAAAATGTAGACGCGCCGATTTCGCTTCCGAACCTCGAGGATTTGAGTGCTTCGCTTCGATTGATAGCGCGGCTGACTCCGCCGCTTGAAGCGGCACGCGGTCTCTCGCCGGAGGAAGCGGCGCGTGCAATTCATGGCGCGCTGGAAGCGGCGAGCCGCGAGACGGTGCACATGCTGCTTAGTGCAATTTCTCAGCATGGCCCGCGTGAAGCGGAAAAGCCACAGCCTTATTTATTGCGCCTTTCGGAAAACCTTGTTTTCGAATTCCTGGGCGCTGAATTCGCGGCCGGCCAGATTACCTCCCAAAGCTTGCGTGCAACGATTTATAAATTGGGCGATGTTCTGGTCTCAGCGGGAAGTTATAGCGGCCCGCACTCTTCGCAACATTTCTCCACGTTGGCCACGGCCTGGGCTTCGGAAAAGCATCGCGAGGAATTAGTCGAGCACTTTTGGGTGGAACTTCCCCCGCGCGAAAAATCGTGCGTGTTTCGCGGACCGGACGTTTGGTGCGTTCCGGTTGCGGCATTGCGCCAGACGCTCTCGCAACTCGCGGACGCCGGCGTGGACGCGCCGCGCCGCGAAGCTCGCAATATACTGCTGAATTACGCCAGGCGCTTGGAACTCGAAGACGCCGCCGCGCGCCGTGAAGTGGCTGCGGGCCTGAACGAGCTCTCGCCAATTATCGAATCCCTCTGGCCGAATCAATTCCCGGAAGACCTGAGCCGCGGCACACTGACCGCCCTGGAAAAGGAGTCCATTCCGGAAACGGCTGCGCTGCTCGCAGCGTTTCTGGAAACGCTGGGCCGCATTGCCGTGACGCGCGGCGATTTCACAGGCTTGGAGAGTATTTTGGTTGGCCTCGAAAAAACTCCCCGCGAGCCCCAATTCGCACACATGCAGGCGCTCGGGCAGCGGCTCGTTGCGCAAGACCGCTGGCTCCTGCTGATTGATGCGTCGCTCGCGAATCGCGCACTCGATCCGGCTCTGCCGCGCCTCTTGCAGCGCGATCCGGAACGGCTTCTCGACCGTCTGACTTTGCTTCTCACCGATCCTCGGGGCTACGAATCGCTTCCCGCAATGGCTCGACTCCTGCGTGCCATCGGCGTGCCGGTTCTGAATTTGCTCGAAACGCGGCTCTATGAAGCGCGCCGCCAACGCGTCAGCGCCGCGATCAAATTGCTTGCCGTTGCGGATCCCGAGCGGCTGCTGCGCGGCTTGCCGCGCGCTCTTGCCAGTTGGGAATGGAATTTGCAGGACCTCGCGGTGAGTGAGTTGTCCCGTCCTTCAAACGCCGCCTCATCGCAGAGCGCGGCTTTTGTTTTCTCCGCGATTCTCGCGGATGCTCATCCGCTCGTCATCCCTATGATGATTGATCACATCGGGCTGATGGGAGAGTCCACCGCAGTTCCCCAGATGATGGAGATTGCCGCTGGCGAACACGACCTGCTTCGAGATCAATTCGTGCGTATCAAGGCGATTGAAGCGCTCGGCCGCATGCGGGCTACCGAAGCATCCGAATTGCTCCGCACGCTTTCGGAAAAGCGGGAGGGGTTGGTTCATATCGAACCTGCTGGCCTCCGTGCTGCCGCCGAAGACGCTCTCGCCATTATCGAAAACCGGCCGACGTCCGCTCGAGTGCGCGCTGCCTTCGAATCCGCCTCGCAGGCCGGCGCAAGCTTTGTCGTTCCCCGCCGGTATGCACGCATTCCCTTGGAGTCGCCCCTGCGAGCGCAGATCGAGCAGAGCACTGCTGGTCTTTCCCGTGTGAGAACCATCAGCCTCGGCGGTGCGTATCTCGAATCTCCCGATAAACTGAACGTCGGCGATTCCATCAAATTGGAGGTCCGTGCCGGCCTTCGCAAGATTCACTTTACGGCGGTTGTCCGCAACATTGGTCCGGACGGAAACGGTATCGAATTTGTTCATATGAAGGACGAAGACCGCGAAAAGCTCCGCAAGCTCGTTCAACGCCATTTGTAATTCCGTTCGCATTCCACTCCCAGACAATCAAACCGGGGCGTCTCAGAGGGTGAAGGGACGACAACCTACGACAAAAGCCCCCGGTCCCCCCATTTTCGCTCCTTGTCGCTTGCCAAGTTTCGTTTCGCAGGTAGAGTTGCACCCAGAGTTGGCGCGAAGTGCGGATGAACTTCAGTTCGGCCAGACGCGAGGGCCCCGCCCCTTCCGGCTGGTCGCGACTTCGCACTTCGACGCCAACCATTTTTCTATTGAAAGCAGCGACGTAATAAAGTAAAAGCCGAGTATTCAGTTGTTTAGCGCACGTTGGCGGGGCGCCCGCCGCCGCTAGGGGTAGCGGTCGTTTCAGGAGTTCACAACCGGAGGCAAGTATGGAACGCAGACAGTGTGTGTGCGGGTGGATGTTGCTTGTCATTCTTGTTCTTGGCTGGGCGGGAAGCGCCGTAGCGCAAAACACCGCTTCGCTTGCCGGAACCGTCCTGGACCCGCAAGGGCAGGCGATCCGAGGAGCGAAAGTAACGCTGACCAGCAAGACCACGGGCGCGGAACGCGAGTCCACGGCCGATGAGGATGGCCGCTACGTATTTGTCAGCCTAAATCCGGGCTCTTACAAGATTACGGTCGATGCCGGATCAAACTTCGCTCTTTATACGAACGAAAGTATCAATGTTCGCGTCGGCGAAAACGCCACATTCGACCCGCGATTGGTACTTCGCAGCATCCAGCAAACAATGACCGTTAGCACGGAGACGGCCAACATCGAAACAACCAAGACCGAAGTTTCGAACACCATCGATACCCGCCTCATCGACGGACTTCCTATCAATGGCCGCAACTACATCAACTTTACGTTGACGAACTCACAGACCGTGCGCGACGTTTCGCCAAC
>JACXTT010003102.1_pt1 | contig 25911 bp, 21 predicted proteins | sample 9270951 | NCBI WGS metagenome assembly JACXTT01 (sample SAMN15532306, study PRJNA645909) | rock metagenome | isolation source: weathered quartz diorite | place: Puerto Rico | collected 2017-06-21
ATTCGTGAACTGTCCTTCCTCAACTCCGGTGTCGGTATCGTCCTCAAGGACGAGCGCAGCGGCAAGGAAGAGCTGTTCAAGTACGAAGGCGGCCTGCGTGCGTTCGTTGAATACCTGAACACCAACAAGACTGCGGTCAACCAGGTGTTCCACTTCAACATCCAGCGCGAAGACGGCATCGGCGTGGAAATCGCCCTGCAGTGGAACGACAGCTTCAACGAGAACCTGTTGTGCTTCACCAACAACATTCCACAGCGCGATGGCGGTACTCACCTGGTGGGCTTCCGCTCCGCGCTGACCCGTAACCTGAACAACTACATCGAACAGGAAGGCCTGGCGAAGAAGCACAAGGTCGCCACCACTGGTGACGATGCGCGTGAAGGCCTGACCGCGATCATTTCGGTCAAGGTGCCGGATCCGAAGTTCAGCTCCCAGACCAAGGACAAGCTGGTCTCTTCCGAAGTGAAGACCGCTGTCGAACAGGAAATGGGCAAGTACTTCTCCGACTTCCTGTTGGAAAACCCGAACGAAGCCAAGCTGGTGGTCGGCAAGATGATCGACGCCGCCCGTGCCCGTGAAGCGGCGCGTAAAGCGCGTGAGATGACCCGCCGCAAAGGTGCGCTGGATATCGCCGGCCTGCCGGGCAAACTGGCCGACTGCCAGGAAAAGGACCCTGCCCTTTCCGAACTGTACCTGGTGGAAGGTGACTCTGCTGGCGGTTCCGCCAAGCAGGGTCGTAACCGTCGCACCCAGGCGATCCTGCCGTTGAAGGGCAAGATCCTCAACGTGGAAAAAGCCCGTTTCGACAAGATGATCTCGTCGCAGGAAGTGGGCACCCTGATCACCGCGCTGGGCTGCGGTATCGGTCGCGAAGAGTACAACATCGAGAAACTGCGTTATCACAACATCATCATCATGACCGATGCTGACGTCGACGGTTCGCACATCCGTACCCTGCTGCTGACCTTCTTCTTCCGTCAGTTGCCGGAGCTGATCGAGCGCGGCTACATCTACATCGCCCAGCCGCCGTTGTACAAGGTGAAGAAAGGCAAGCAAGAGCAATACATCAAAGACGACGACGCCATGGAAGAGTACATGACGCAGTCGGCCCTGGAAGACGCGAGCCTGCACCTGAACGAAGACGCACCGGGGATTTCCGGCGAAGCGCTGGAACGTCTGGTGAATGACTTCCGCATGGTGATGAAGACCCTCAAGCGTCTGTCGCGCCTGTACCCACAGGAGCTGACCGAGCACTTCATCTACCTGCCGGCGGTGAGCCTGGAGCAACTGGGCGATCACGCGGCGATGCAGGAATGGCTGGCCAAGTATGAGGTCCGCCTGCGTCTGAACGAGAAGTCCGGCCTGGTCTACAAAGCCAGCTTGCGGGAAGACCGTGAACGTAACGTCTGGCTGCCGGAGGTCGAACTGATCTCCCACGGCCTGTCCAACTACATCACCTTCAACCGCGACTTCTTCGGCAGCAACGACTACAAGACCGTTGTGACCCTGGGCGCGCAGTTGAGCTCCTTGCTCGACGAGGGGGCCTACATCCAGCGTGGCGAACGCAAGAAAGCCGTGACCGAGTTCAAGGAAGCCTTGGACTGGCTGATGGCCGAAAGCACCAAGCGCCACACCATCCAGCGATACAAAGGGCTGGGTGAGATGAACCCGGACCAGCTGTGGGAAACCACCATGGACCCAACGGTTCGCCGGATGCTGAAAGTGACGATCGAGGACGCCATCGGTGCCGACCAGATCTTCAACACGCTGATGGGCGATGCGGTAGAGCCACGTCGTGACTTTATCGAGAGCAATGCGTTGGCGGTGTCGAACCTGGATTTCTAATGGTTTGATGTTGTGCAATACAAGAAGGCCAACGCTTAGCGTTGGCCTTTTTTTTATGTGCTTGTCCCGTCCTGAATAAGGTTTACACCTGTTTCAGGACTAGAGACTTGGCGGCCGCCAGAGCCAACCGCGAGCCCCGAAGGTATTGGAGGTTTGCGGGGGGACCTCAGCCTTCATTGAACTGTGCAGTGCAGCCTTATACTCTAGCCGCTGAGAGCTTATGCCAAGGATAGTCATGCGCGTCATCGTAATAGGCGGTTTGGGCAACTTCGGAGCGCGTATCTGCCAGCGCCTCGCGCAGGAGCCAGGTTTGACGGTGATCGCTGCCAGTCGCAGCACTGGTGGGGGCGTCCATACGTTCAGCTCCGGACAGACCGTGACCACCCTCCCCCTTGATATCAACTCCACCGACTTCGCAGCGCGCCTCGCCGAAGCTTCGCCGGGTCTGGTCATCCACTGTGCCGGCCCCTTTCAGGGCCAGGACTATGGTGTCGCGAAGGCGGCTTGTGCCGCGGGCGCACACTACCTGGACCTCGCGGACGGTCGGGACTTTGTCGAGCACTTCTCAGCCAATGTAGACGCCCAGGCAAAAGCCGCGGGTGTGCTCGCCATTTCGGGAGCCAGTAGCGTGCCCGGTTTGTCTTGCGCGGTGGCCGATCACCTGGCCAAGTCCTTTATCCGTGTGGACAGCATCAGGACAGTCATCGCGCCCGGCCAGCAGGCCGCGCGAGGCATCACCACCATCAAGGCGGTGTTTGGTTATGCCGGGTTGGCCTTTGCGCGCTGGAATGGCGGCGCATGGCGTAAACAGTTCGGTTGGCAGGACATCCGGCGTTTCAGCTTCGTTGGCCTGGGCCCACGCTGGGGAGCGGCGTGCGATGTGCCAGACCTCGCGCTGTTTCCTGCCCGATACGCGGGTGTCAGCGATGTCGAATTCCATGCGGCGCTGGAACTGCGGATTCAGCATGTCTGCCTCTGGCTTGCTGCCGCCTTGCGACGGCTTGGATTGCCATTGCCGATCCATCGATGGGCGGCTCGGCTGGACGCAATGTCCGCCCTGGTGCTGGATCCGCTGGGCAGCGACATGGGAGCCATGAAGGTTCAAATGCGTGGGGCGCTTAAGGGTAACAAACAAGGTTGTTTGACTTGGCAGTTAACCGCACCGGGTGGGCACGGGCCGGAAATTCCGTGCATGGCGGCGGTGTTGCTCGCCTGTAAGTTGGCGAATAACGAGCTTCACCTGACGGGAGCCTTCCCATGCATGGGGTTACTGGAGTTGGAAGAGTTCGAGGCTGAGTTCCAACGCTGGAAATTCACGTCTGCCATTGTTGAGGAAACGCAATGAAGCAACGTCGAATCACCCTGATCATGCCTTCCTCCGCCTCCGATGCTTTTGAAGCTTTTCACAACCACAGTGTGCGTCGGCAGTGGGATACGCTGTTGTCCCATGCGGCGGTCGAGGGTGGGGGCAGTCACCCCTACATCGGTGCAATCACGATCAACCAGGGGCGCGGGTGGAAACGTCTGTTTGCGTTGCGTACCCGCTTCGTCAATTACCGGCCGGCTCAAGTGGCGGCAGCGGTAATAGTGGAGCCGGCAGGATGCTTCCAATGGTGGGCAGCTTCAATGCGCCATCGTGATCTTGATGGGGCGACCTCGGAGCTGATTTATACGTTTAGCGTCCGATTGCGACCGAGGTGGTTGGGGTGGATTCTGGATCCGGTGGTGAACCGAGTGTTCGAATGGGAGACTCGGCAACGTTTTGCAGCGATGGCGACGTACCTACGTGCTGTTACCAAGGAACGTAGGGTGTGAGGGTCGGCGAGTGATTGTCGCCTTCTAAAGAAAAACCCCGGCCCCCAAGGCTGGGGTTTTTTGCTATAGCCGCAGGCGCTCGGGATACCCATATAGCCCCGGCTCACAAGACCGCCTCTTCTTCCGTTACTTTGATCGGGAGTTCAAGTGTAAAGGTCGCACCTTTACCCACCCCCTCGCTATGCACCGTCAAGCTGCCGCCCATCTCGCGAGCGGCGATCACGCAGCTATGCAGGCCAAAACCGTGGCCGTCCTTGCGAGTGGTGAAACCATGGGAAAAGATCCGTGTCAGGTTTTCCGGCGCAATCCCCTCACCGTTGTCCGCGACCTGGATCTGCAAGCTTTGTCCCTGATCCCAAAGCAGACGCAAGATGATCTGGTGTTGTCGGTCAGGCACACCCCCCATCGCGTGCTTGGCGTTACTGATGAGGTTGATCAGTATTTCCAGCACTCGACGCTTGTCGATCGACAATGAGGGCACGTCGGCCAATTCCTTCACCACCGTCACCTGATGGCGCGAGAGTGAAGAGGCGCTCATCTTCATGGCCTCTTCGATCAGATCCTGTACCTGAACGGGTTCGAGCACACTGGACGTGCCGGCGTAAGCCTGCTGGGCAGCGACGATATCCTTGATATGGCTGATACCGTTGTTGAGCTGTTCCAGTTCTTCGATGATGCCCTGTCTCTCTACGGTCACCGCCTCTGCCAGCTTGAGCAGGTAGTCGGGGAGCATTTTTCCTTTCTGGTCCCTGGTGAGAAAATCGCTCAGGTCGTGGGCGTGTTCGCTCATCAGATCAGCCACCTTGCCCAGCCCCTGGGCTTTCGAGCCGCGCATCCGGCTGCTGACCAGCTCCGCCGATATGTTCACGCTGTTGAGTACATTGCCGACGTTATGCAACACGTTGGTGGCGATTTCGGCCATACCCGCCTGACGGGCCGTAGACACCAGTTTGGCCTGCGTCTCTCGCAATTCTTCATTCACTTTGGCCAGCTGTTGTGGGCTCGGGATGAGCAGTGCCGCAGGGATCAATTTAATAAGGAGAACAGCGGTGATGCAGGAGGCGATGGCGGTAATGACCTTGATGAAAGCGGATAGCCAATAAGCGGGATGCCATATGGTCCATATTTCCATCACATGGGTGCTGCCACAAGCGAGGATAAAGACCCCAAAGGCACCAAACATCCAGTCAAAGGGGATATCACGCCTTTTTCGGATAAAGTAAATGAGGGTGATTGGAATCGTCATATAGGCCAGCGCAATCAGCGTGTCCGAAATGACATTCATCCACAGGAGTTCGGGGATCCACAAATAGCAGTGCCCATGGGGCATGAATCCATCAGAACGTAATAAGTTGTACAGGTATTCCATATCGGCTCTCCCACCTCATCATGTATGGCGTCCGTGAGTCTGGAACGTTGGTCTGCGTATCGATTCACCTTCTGTGTGTTTGGCCTGCGGTGTGGTGCCCCAGTGGGCACTGCACTGAGTCATAGTAGTCGCCGCTCGCTTCGACGGTGGGATGTGCCTCCGTCACTTTTTTCGCGATTTAAAGAAAATTCCTCCTTTTGTATTCAGCAAGCCTGTCTACACTCAAGAGTCTATGCCCATAGATGGCATTGTGCCGCACCCGGAAATTGAACGGTTTTACCACTATCCGACGACTGACCCAGCGCCACGCTCAAGCGGACCGCGGTCTTCGCGGATAACCTTGTTGTGCAGTGGTGCGTTGTTCACTGATTCAGGGAGGAATCTATGTCGTCTTCCGGCAACCTTCAGGTATCGCAGCCCGCCCCTCAGGCCGGCGCTTTTTTCTGGACCCCCCTCGTCCCCGCTGTCTGTGGCGCTGGCGTATTGCTGTTGAGCGACTGGCGCCCTGCCAACCTGGCCTGGTCGGCGGGTCTGCTGGTGGTGGGAGTCCTGGTCGGACTGCTGAATCAGCGTCGCTACCGGCAACTGTCAGCCCAGCTATCGATTGACGCCCAAGACGCCCTGGCCGCCACCGATACGACAGCAACGGGCGGTCTGGAAGCGGTCTGCCTGGAAGCCATCCCCATCTGGTCCCGGCAAATCGAAAGCTCTCGCGCCGAGACCGAAACCGCGATCGTTGAACTGACCCACCGTTTCAGCGCCATCGCCGAACATTTGCAGCAGACCGTCGACACCTCCCAGGCCACGGCGGGCGATCTGGCCGACCACAACCAGGGCGGTGCACTGGAGGTATTGGCCCAGAGCGACGCCGAGTTGCTGCATGTGATCGAGTCGCTCAAGACCATTCAGCAAAGCCGTGACGAGATGCTGGTACAGGTCCGCCACCTCACCAGCTACACCGGCGAGCTGCGCACCATGGCCAGTGAAGTGGCGGCCATCGCCCAGCAGACCAACCTGCTGGCGCTCAACGCCGCCATTGAAGCGGCCCGAGCCGGGGAGACCGGGCGTGGCTTCGCCGTGGTGGCCGATGCGGTGCGTACCCTCTCCAGCCAGTCCAGCGAAACCGGACAGAAGATGTCCGCCAAGGTCGACATCATCAATGCTGCCATCACTCATCTGGTGGAGGCCGCGGCCAGCAGTAGCGATCACGACAAGGATTCGGTGGCCGACTCGGAAGCCAGCATCCAGGGGGTACTCGAACGTTTCAAGAGCATCACCGGCCAACTCTCCGACTCCGCGGCGCTGCTGCAACGTGAAGGCCTGGGGATTCGCGACGAGGTCACCGAGGTGCTGGTCAACCTGCAATTCCAGGATCGGGTCAGCCAGATCCTCGCGCAGGTGCGCAATAACATGGAAGCCCTGCTCGGCCATTTGCGCGAAGCCCAACAGAGCCCGGGCGCCGTGGTCGTCGACGCCCCCGCCTGGCTGGCGGAAATGGAGCTGACCTACGCCACCGATGAGCAACGGCGCAATCACCGCACGGGCAAGGTCAACGTCAACCAGCCCACTAATACCCAGGAAATCACCTTCTTTTAGGAGCCGCTCATGGCGAAGAACGTAATGGTGGTCGACGATTCGAGCAGTGTTCGTCAGGTAGTCAGCATCGCTCTGAAAAGCGCCGGATACGACGTGATCGAAGCCAGTGACGGCAAGGACGCACTGGGCAAGCTGACCGGGCAGAAAATTCACCTGATCATCAGCGATGTGAACATGCCGAACATGGACGGCATCACCTTCGTCAAGGAAGTGAAAAAGCTGCCCAGCTACAAGTTCACCCCGATCATCATGCTCACCACCGAGTCCCAGGAAAGCAAGAAGCAGGAAGGACAGGCCGCCGGGGCCAGGGCCTGGGTGGTCAAGCCATTCCAGCCGGCGCAAATGCTCGCGGCCGTCTCCAAGCTGATCCTGCCCTGAGCCGGGCATGACCAGGACCGGGCGAACAGGGAGATTCGAGCATGCCGATCATTTGCCAAGCCGATACTTCGACACCGCAACTGGGGATCGAAGGCGAGATGACCATCTACACCGCCGCGCAGCTGTATGCCGAACTGGCACCGTTCCTGGAACGGGCCGGCGCGCTGGAGATCGATCTCTCGCAGGTCACTGAAATCGATGGCGCCGGTGTGCAACTGCTGATGCTCGCCAAGCGCGAAACGCTGCGCACGGGCGTGGCCCTGCAACTGCGCGGACACAGCCCAGCGGTGCTTGAGGTGTTCGAACTGTGCGACTTGGCCGGCACGCTGGGGCGCCCATGATCCAGGACTGCAACCCTCCCACGGTTCCCTGAACCCAGGGCGATAAAAAGGACTCTATCGTGACCATCAACCTCGACCTCGAACAGGCGCAGCAAACCTTCATCGTTGAAGCCCGCGAGCTGCTTCAGGACATGGAGTCGTCGCTGCTGCACCTGGAGTCCGAACCCGCTGACAACGACGCCATCGGGGCGATCTTTCGTGCCGCGCACACTATCAAGGGCTCCGCCGGTCTGTTCGGGCTGACGCCCATCGTCGGCTTTACCCACATCGTCGAGGACGTGCTGGACCGGCTGCGCGATGGCGCTATCCAGGTCGATGGCGAGCTGATCGCCCTGCTGCTCGGAAGTGCCGATCACATGTTGGAGCTGGTTGAAGTGGTGGCCGGTGCCGGCGAGGCGTTGAGCGAGAGCGCCCAGGAGCGCGACGCGAACCTGCGCCTGGGTTTGCAGAACTACCAGGCCATGCAGGCGGCGTCTGTCTTGCCCGCCCTGCTCGATATTCCCATGGCCCAGCCGGTGGCCGGGCAGGACTCGGTCAGCTCCGGTTATTGGCACATTTCCCTGCGTTTCGGCACGGACGTATTTCGCAATGGCATGGACCCGCTGTCCTTCCTTCGCTATCTCAATACCTTGGGTGAAATCATCCATGTGGTCACCCTCGCGGATACCTTGCCTGCCCTGCAGCAGTTCGACGCCGAGAGTTGCCACCTGGGGTTCGAGATCGACCTGGATTCCGACGCCAGCCGCGAAACCATTGCCGAAGCTTTCGACTTCGTTCGCGACGATTGCCAGATTCATATCCTGGCGCCCCACAGTCGGATGGAGGAATACCTGCGACTCATCGATGCGCTGCCCGAAGAGTCTGCACGACTGGGGGAAATCCTCACCCGATGCGGCGCACTGACGGCCCAGGAGCTGGAAAACGGCTTGCGGGCCCAGCGCGAGCACAGCGAGTCGGCTGGGGCACCGGCCATGCCACTGGGTGAAATCCTGATTGAACAGCGCGTGGTCGAACCGGCTGTGGTGCAGTCCGCGTTGGAGAAACAGGGCCGTCATCGCGAACCGGCTGCCGAGGCGCACTTTGTCCGGGTCAATGCCGACAAGCTGGACCAGTTGATCAACCTGGTGGGCGAGCTGGTCATTGCCAGCGCCGGGGCCAACCTGCTGGCGCACAGCAGCGCGAGCAGCCAGTTGCAGGAATCCACCGCGGTGGTCTCGGGACTGGTGGAGGAAATCCTCGACGGCGCGCTGCACCTGCGCATGATCCCCATCGGCGAGACCTTCAACCGCTTCCGCCGCGTGGTACGGGATGTCAGCCAGGAACTGGGCAAGGACATCGAGCTGCTGATCAGCGGCGCCGACACCGAGCTGGACAAGACCGTGGTGGAGAAGATCGGTGATCCGCTGATGCACCTGTTACGCAATGCGATGGATCACGGTATCGAATCCCCGGTGGTGCGCCAGGCCGCCGGCAAGCCCGCCAAAGGGCGGCTGCAACTCAACGCCTTTCACGACTCGGGCAGCATCGTCCTGGAAATCGCTGATGACGGTGCCGGCCTGAACCGCGACCGGATCCTGCAAAAAGCCGTCGAACGCGGCCTGGTTCCCGCCGCTTCGAACCTGACGGATCAGGAAATCTACAACCTGATCTTCGAACCGGGCTTTTCCACCGCCGAGGCAGTGACCAACCTGTCCGGACGTGGCGTGGGCATGGATGTGGTCAAGCGCAATATCACACTCCTGCGCGGTACGGTGGACCTGGATAGCCAACCCGGCCAAGGCACGATCATCCGCATCCGTCTTCCGCTGACCCTGGCGATCATCAACGGCTTCCTCGTGGGCATCGGCCAGACTCACTACGTGGTGCCGCTGGAGATGGTCCAGGAATGCATCGAATTGAATGCCCGGCAGCGTCAGGACCAGACGGGCAACAACTACCTGGACCTGCGCGGCGAAGTGCTGCCGCTGGTGCGTTTGCGCGATCACTTCGGCCACACGGGGCACAGCGTTCGCCGCGAGAACGTGGTGGTGGTGCGCTGCGCCGAGCAAAAGGCCGGGCTGGTGGTCGATGACCTGCTGGGCGAATTCCAGACCGTCATCAAACCCCTCGGCAAGCTGTTCAATGCCCTGCGCGGGATCAGCGGTTCGACCATCCTGGGCAGCGGTGAAGTCGCGCTGATCCTCGACGTTCCATCCTTGCTGGATGAACTGATCCAGCGCGAAACCCGGCAAGCCGCCGTTTATTCCTTGACCGATAGCAAGCCTGGCAACTCAGCCAACCACATCGCACATGGAGGGGCCCTTCAATGAAATGGTTCTACGATTTGAGGATAGCAACCAAGCTCATCACTTCGTTTCTGGTGGTGTTGGTATTGATGGCGGCGATGGGGGTATTTGCCGTCATTCAACTGGGCAAGGTCAACCAGACGGCCAGCGACATGCGCGAGAATTGGTTGCCCTCCGTGCGCCTGGCCTCGGGCCTGCGTTATTTTGTCGCCAACTACCGGATCAAGGAGATCCGCTATCTGCTGGCCGAAGACCCTACGGAACTGGCTCAATATGAACAGGAGGCCGCCGACGCCCGTAAAGAGGTCGAGACCCGCGTTGTCCGCTATGAAAAGGAGGGGCTGATCTCCAGCCCTGAGGAACAGGCGCTGTTCGATACCTTCAAGACCGATTGGGAGAGCTATCTCACGGACAGCAAGAAGCTGTTCGCCGAGTCCCGGCAGGGTAGCAGAGAACAAGCCATGCTCATCCTGAAGGGGGATTCGAAGCGAACCTTCGAGGTGATCGCCAACGATCTGCTGAAGCTGATCGAACTCAACGACAACGGTGCGACCGCCGCCAATCAACGGGGTAATGAGATCTATGCCAACGGACGGCTGTCGATCATGGCGGCGGTCATCGCCGCCCTGCTCGTGGGCATCGCCTTGGCGTTGTTCATTTCGCGGATCATTGCCAACCCGCTGAAAACCGCCGCCGGGGTTGCCACCCAGTTGGCCGAGGGCAATCTGGCGGTGACCATCGAGCCGGGCGCCAAGGACGAAACCGGTCGCGTGCTCACGGCGATGCAGAGCATGGTCGGCAAGCTCTCGCAGATCATCGGTGAGGTGCGCACCGCCGCCGACAACCTGGCCAGCGCTTCCGAGGAAGTCAGTGCCACGGCCCAATCCATGAGCCAGGCCACCAGCGAGCAGGCGGCCAGTGTCGAAGAGACCAGCGCATCCATCGAGCAGATGAGTGCCAGCATCAACCAGAACACCGAAAACGCCAAGGTGACCGATGGCATGGCGAGCAAGGCGGCCAAGGAAGCCACCGACGGTGGCGACTCCGTGCAGCAGACCGTGCAGGCCATGAAGAAAATCGCCCAGCGCATCAGCATCATCGACGACATTGCCTACCAGACCAACCTGCTAGCCTTGAACGCGGCCATTGAAGCCGCGCGGGCCGGCGAGCACGGCAAGGGCTTTGCCGTGGTGGCGGCCGAAGTGCGCAAGCTGGCCGAACGCAGCCAGGTGGCGGCGCAGGAAATCGGCGAGCTTTCCACCAGCAGCGTCGAAATGGCCGAGCGCGCCGGACACTTGCTGGATGAGATGGTGCCCTCGATCAACAAGACCTCGGACCTGGTCCAGGAGATCACCGCGGCCTCGGAAGAGCAGGCCGCGGGCGTGGCGCAGATCAATACCGCGATGAACCAGCTCAATCAGGTCACCCAGCAAAACGCCTCGAGCAGCGAAGAACTGGCGGCCACCGCTGAAGAGATGAGCAGCCAGGCCGAACAGTTGCAGCAGGCAATGAGCTTTTTCACCCTGGCAACGAGCGGCGCGACCCTCCAGGTGGAACAGGGCAAGTCGCGGTCGGCGGGCGGTTTGGCGCAGGCGCTGGTGCGGACGCCGCAACCGGCGTTGCACAAGAGCTTCGCCCAGGCCGGCGGCCCCGACGAAAGCGAATTCACCCGGTTTTGATCGACGCCTGGACGCGGGCCCTTTTCATGCAGGAGAACGACATGGGCGCATTAAGCACCACTCGACAGGCGGTCCCTTTGCAAGCGCAGGAGGCGCAGTACCTGACATTCCTGCTGGCCGGCGAAATGTTTGCCATCGGTATCCTGGGGATCAAGGAAATCATCGAGTACGGCAATGTCACGCCGGTACCGATGATGCCCGCCTTCGTGCGTGGGGTGATCAATCTGCGCGGTGCCGTGGTGCCGGTGGTGGACCTGGGCGCGCGTTTCGGGCAACAGCGTTCGAGCGTGACCCGGCGCAGCTGCGTGGTGATCATCGAGGCCAACAGCGACGACGGCCAGGTACAGGATATCGGCTTGCTGGTCGACACCGTGTCCGAAGTGCTGGAAATACCGGCAGCCGAGATCGAGCCACCGCCCAGCTTCGGTGCGCGCATTCGCGCCGACTTCATCAGCGGCATGGCCAAGGTCGAAGGCAAGTTTGTCATCGTCCTGGCGGTTGATCGGGTGTTGTCCGTGGACGAGATGTCGCAGCTGGCGGAGGTCGGTGACCGTCATTCACAGCCGCTGCAGTGAGTGACGAACAAGGAGCTTCAGGTTGAACGGCATCAAGCTTGAGGATCACGAATTCACCCGGTTCCAGGCCTGGCTCCATGCTGCGGCAGGCATCAATCTGTCGCCCGCGAAAAAGGCCCTGGTCGCCGGGCGTCTGTTCAAGCGCCTCAAGCACCACGAACTGGAGAGCTATGGCGCCTATTTCAAACTGATCATGGGCAAGGAGAACCCTGGCGAGCTACAGGTGGCCCTCGACCTGTTGACCACCAACGAGACGTACTTCTTCCGTGAACCCAAGCACTTCGATTTCCTGCGCCAACAGGTATTGCCCCTCGCCTCGCCGGGAAAGACCTTCCGGGTATGGAGCGCGGCCAGTTCCTCGGGCGAGGAGCCCTACAGCCTGGCCATGACCCTGGCCGAGAGCCTGGGCAGCACGTCCTGGGAGGTGATTGGCTCGGATATCAGCACCCAGGTGCTGGCCAAGGCCCGCACCGGGCATTACCCGATGGAGCGCGCGAGCCACCTGCCGCAACCCTTGCTGAGCCGCTATTGCCTCAAGGGTGTCGGCCGGCAGGCGGGCACCTTCCTGATCGACAGGAGCCTGCGCCAGCGGGTGAGTTTTATCCAGGTCAACCTCAACGACAACCTGCCGCAACTGGGTGAGTTCGACGTCATTTTCCTGCGCAATGTGATGATCTACTTCGATCAGGAGACCAAGCGCAAAGTGGTCGGTCGCCTCGTCCCGCTACTCCGGCGCGGTGGTTATTTCATGATCAGTCACTCGGAAACCCTGCACGGCGTCAGCGACGCGTTCAAGCTGCTGGCGCCCTCTATCTATCAAAAGCCATGAAGGTCGGCATGGACGTCGAAGAACTCTATCTGGCTCCCGGGAGCCTGTGCTTTCGCAGCAGCCCCACGCGTATCCATACCCTGTTGGGCTCCTGTGTCTCCATGGTGGTCTGGCATCCGGTGCGCAAGCTGGGCGGGATATCCCATTGCCTGCTGCCTGGCCGCCGACAGCGGGGCATGCTCCTGGACGGCAGCTATGTCGACGAAGCCTTCGAATGGCTGATGCAGAATATCCAGGGTTATCGGAGCGAGGTCAGCGAGTATCAGCTGAAGTTGTTCGGTGGCGGCGAAATGTTCCCCGAACAATCACGCGAGCATGCCGTCGGCGATATCGCCGGCCTGAACTGCGCGGCCGTCACGGCAATCGCGGCGCGCCTGCAGTGGTCGCCCAGTGCCATGGACCTCGGCGGAACCGGGCATCGCAGCCTGGTTTTCGACACCTGGAGCGGCGATGTCTGGGTCCGGCATCTCTCTTTGCAAACGGTAAAAGGCAGTCATGAAAAAGATAAGCGTCTTGCTGGTCGATGACTCCGCCGTGGTCCGCCAAGTGCTGGTGGCGATTCTTGGCCAGGCGCCGGACATCGACGTGACGGTCGCCGCCGACCCGATCTTCGCCATGAGCAAAATGGCCAAGGCCTGGCCGGATGTCATCGTGCTGGACGTGGAAATGCCGCGCATGGACGGCATCACCTTCCTGAAAAAGATCATGACCGAGCGACCCACGCCCGTGGTCATCTGTTCCTCGCTGACCGAACGCGGCGCCGAGACCACCTTGCAGGCGCTGGCGGCCGGGGCTGTGGATATCATCACCAAGCCCCAGGGCGGCGTTAAGCACTTCCTGCTCGAATCGGCCGCTCATCTGCTCGCTGCCGTTCGTGGCGCGGCTGGCGCCAACGTCCAGAACCTCATCAAGCGTGCCGCCGCACCGCGCCTTGAAGTCGGTGGCAAGCTGAGCGCCGACGCGATGTTGCCGGCGGCGGGTAGCCAGGCGATGGCCCAGACCACCGAACGGATCGTCGCCATCGGCACCTCCACGGGCGGCACCCAGGCTCTGGAAGCGCTGCTTACCGTGTTGCCGAGGGTCTGCCCGGGAATGGTCATCGTTCAGCATATGCCGGAGAAATTCACCGCGTCTTTTGCCCAGCGTCTCAACGGCCTGTCGCAGATCGAGGTCCGCGAGGCGCAAAACAATGATCGGGTGCTGCCCGGCCTGGCCCTGATCGCTCCCGGCGGCAAGCACATGATGCTGGTGCGCAACGGCGCCTATTATCACGTCCAGGTGGCGGATGGCCCGTTGGTCAATCGCCATCGGCCGTCGGTGGATGTGCTCTTTCGCTCGGTGGCCAGGTTCGCCGGGAAGAACGCCACCGGCATTATCATGACCGGCATGGGCGACGATGGTGCCCGTGGCCTCAAGGAAATGGCCGATGCCGGCGCCGCGACCGTGGCCCAGGACGAAGCCAGTTGCGTGGTGTTCGGCATGCCCAGGGAAGCCATCAAGCTGGGTGCCGCCAAACGTGTCCTATCCTTGCAGGACATGCATCTGGCGGTACTGGGCAAGTAGCGGCCAGGCCTGTGCCTGGGAACCTTTCCCAGTCAGATCATTTGCCCTCCAGACATCTCAATCATTGCGCCATATCAGGAGTGATTCAGCTCGTGGCTGTATGATGTCGAGAAATATGCGGTAATAAAAAACTTCGATCCGTTTCCCCCGGCCAGACGCCTCCAGGATAAGACCATGTCCGACCCGCAGCCCCTGACTCCCCTGGAACCGGAACAGCCTTCCGCCTCACTGGGCGAACAAGCCCGCGCGATGGGCCTCAGGGCCAATCGTTTCGTCGCCGTCACGGGACTGCAAGGCAAAGGGCTTGCGCTGCTGCTCGGGTTGCTGGCTTTTGTCTGGATCGTCGGTGGTATCTATAAGGTCCAGCCCGACGAACAGGGTATCGTCCTGCGTTTCGGCAAATGGGTCGACACCACCGAAGCCGGCCTGCACTACCACCTGCCCTTCCCCATCGAAACGGTGCTGCTGCCCAAGGTCACCACGGTCAACCAACTGCAACTGGGGCACGGCCCGGCGCTCGGCCTGAACGACAGCTCGCTGTCCCGCGACAAGCAGATGCTCACCGGTGACGAAAATATCGTCGAAGCCGATTGTGCGGTGTTCTGGCGGATCAAGGACGCCGGGCAGTTTCTGTTCAGCATGGACAAGCCCGAATTCGCCATCAAGCTGGCCGCCGAAAGTGCCCTGCGCGAAGTGATCGGGCGCACGCCGATCCAGGCGGCCCTGTCCGACAAGCGCCAGCAGATCGCCGATGAAACCAAGGCGTTGTTGCAGAGTCTGCTCGACGATGAAAAGGCCGGCGTATTGATTACCCAGATCCAGTTGCAGCGCGTCGATCCACCGCCGGCGGTGATCGATGCCTTCAACGATGTGCAGCGGGCCCGGGCCGACCAGGAACGCGCGCGCAACGAGGCGGAGTCCTACGCCAACGACATTCTTCCGCGGGCCCGGGGCGAAGCGTCGCATATCAACCAGGAAGCCGAAGCCTACAAGGCCCAGGCGGTGAACCTGGCCGAAGGCGACGCGAAAAGCTTCCTGGCGGTGTACGAAAGTTATGCACAGGCCAAGGACGTGACCAGCTGGCGCCTGTACATGGAAAGCACCGATGAAGTGTTGAAAAAAGCCTCCAAGGTGATTATCGATACCTCCGGCAAAGGCGTCTCCGGGGTGGTGCCCTACATGCCGCTGTCGGAACAGGACAAACGCCCGGCCAAGGAGCAGACCCGATGAAACCGCCGATTCGCGTGGCCTTGGTGATCCTGGCGCTGGTTGCCCTGTGGGGACTCGGCTCTTCGCTGTATACCGTCGATGAAGGCCAGCAGGCCCTGGTGGTCAGGCTGGGAGCGCCGACCGAACCGGTGCGTACCCCGGGTCTGAAACTCAAGGTGCCGTTGATCGATACCGTCATCTACTACGACACCCGCATCCTGACCCTGGCACCGCCTTCCGAGCAGGTGATCCTCGGCGACCAGAAACGCCTGGAGGTGGAAACCTATGCGCGTTATCGCATCGTCGATCCGCTGCGTTTCTATCAGGCCCTGCGCACGGTCGACCAGGCCAATGCGCAATTGGCCCAGTTGGTCAGTTCGTCGCTGCGGCGTGAGTTGGGACAGGTCATGCTCAAGTCGCTGCTGTCCGCCGAGCGGCCGAAGATTGTCGAGCATATCCAGAACGAGGTGGTGGAGAAGGCCAGGCCACTGGGCATTGAAGTCACCGAGGTGCGCTTTCATCGAGCCGACCTGCCCTTCGAAACCAGCCAGGCGATCTATGACCGGATGAAATCCGAGCGCCAGCGCGAGGCCAAGGAATTGCGCGCCCAGGGCTTCGAGTGGGCGCAACAGATCCAGGCCAATGCGGAACGCGAACGGGCGGTACTGATCTCCGAAGCGCAGCGGCAAAGCCGCATCACCCGTGGCGAGGCCGATGCCCTGGCGAACCGGATCTCCTCCCAGGCGTTCGACAAGGACCCCGAGTTCTACAAGTTGTACCGCAGCCTTCAGACCTACCGGCAGTCCCTGTCCGAGTCTGCACCGACCCTGGTGCTTTCGCCGGATACGGCGTTCCTCAAGGATCTCAAGAGCGGTCCGGTGGTGAATAGCCGACCCTGATGCCCTGCCCTATACAGATGCTCTCCATGAGCCGGGAACCGACATGACGCCAAGCGTTTCAATCCGCTCGAGCCGGCTGCGCCTGATGGCCGCTGCCGTCGGCCCGGGGCTGGTGGTGATGCTGGCGGATACCGAGGCCGGCAGCGTGATCACCGCCGCGCAGAGTGGCGCGCAATGGGGTTATCGGCTGCTGTTGCTGCAGTTCCTCATCATTCCCCTGCTGTATACCGCGCAGGAACTCTCGATCCGCCTGGGGCTGGGAACGGGCAAGGGTTTCGGCGAGCTGGTGCGCCAGCGGTTTGGCCGGGGCATTGCGTTGCTGTCCCTGGCGACGCTGGTCCTCAGTTGCTTCGGCGCCCTGGTGACCGAGCTGAGCGGGCTGGCCGGGGTCGGTCAGCTTTTCGGCGTCCCCCTGTGGGAAACCATCGGCGTGCTGGTGGTGCTGATCTTCGCGATGGTCTGCACCGGCTCCTACCATGGCGTCGAGCGCGTGGCGATTTGCCTCGGTCTGTTTGGCGTGGCCTTTATCGGCGTGGCCTGGAACGCTCACCCCGATCCTCGGCAGATTGCGGCGCAGTGGCACCAGATGCCGTTCCACGACAGTTCCTATCTTTATCTGGTGGCCGCCAACCTGGGCACCAGCGTCATGCCGTGGACGGTGTTCTACCAACAATCGGCGCTGATCGACAAAGGCCTGGGCGCCCGGCACCTGAAGGCGGCACGCATCGAGACCTTCTTCGGCGCGACTCTCTGCCAGATCCTCACGGCAGCCGTGGTGATCGCGGCGGCGGCGTGTTTCAACCGGTCCGATGCCTCCTTCACCCTGACCAGTGTGCCGCAACTGGCCGATGCCTTTACCGCATCCCTGGGCCAGACGGTCGGGCGCGGGGTCTTTGCCATGGGCTTGGCCGGGGGCGCGCTGGTGGCCACCATCGTGGTCTGCCTGACCGTGGCCTGGGGTGTCGGCGAGGCCACCGGTCGGCGGCATTCGCTGGAACAGCATCCCACCGAGGCGCCCTGGTTCTACGCGGCATTCGCTGCGATGTTGCTGGGGGCCGGGGTGCTGGTGGGTTCCGGGGTCAATCTGGTCGAGCTGTCGATCTTCACCGGCGTGGTCAATGCGCTGTTGCTGCCGGCGGTGCTGGGCCTGCTCTATTGGCTGGCGCGCACCCAGTTGAGCGGGGCTTTCCGGTTGCAGGGCGGGTATGCGCGGGTGGTGGGCCTGGTGTTCGGGGGCGCCTCTCTCACCGGCCTGTTCTGTGGTGTGGGAGGTTTGTTGAATTGATGAAGACGGTTGCGGGAGCGGCAAGATGATCGGGTTGGATAGCGGGATGCAGGGGATCAACCTGACGTTGCAGGTGTTCCTGCTGGACCTGCTGCTGAGTGGCGACAACGCCGTGGTCATCGCCCTGGCCTGTCGTCACCTGCCGGCCCGGCAGATGCGCCAGGCGATGTTCGCTGGGATGGGCGCGGCGGTCGCCTTGCGGATCCTGTTCACCGCGGTGATCGGCCTGTTGCTCAAGGTGCCCTGCCTGAAACTGTTGGGCATGGGCGCGCTGCTGGTGATTGCCATCAAGCTGCTGGTGGAGGATGACGATGCCGAACACCAGGCGCAGCGTTCGGGCACCACGCTGTGGTCGGTGATCGGGCTTATCGTGTTCGCCGACCTGAGCATGAGCCTGGACAATGTGGTGGCCCTGGCCGCCGTTGCCCAGGACAACCTGGGGATTCTGGTGCTGGGGCTGCTGTTGAGCATTCCGATGTTGATGTACGGCAGTTTGTTCATCAGTGGGTTGTTCAAGCGTTATCCGTGGTTGATCCCGGCGGGCGGTGCCTTGCTGGGCTGGGTGGCCGGGGATATCGGCATGTCCGATCCGCTGATCGCCGACTGGGTGACGGCCCAGGCACCGGGCCTGGTGCTGGCCATGCCACTGGCCTGCGCGATTTTCGTGCTGGTGGAAAGCCGGATCATCCAGCGCAACCTGCGTTTGCTGCCCAGGCCTGAGCCGGTGTTGCGCCCGGCCCGTGTGGATGAGCCGCTGATCGCCGAGCCGCAACCGGCCAGTGTGGTGCGCTTGGTCGCGGCGGCAGAGGCGGTTCGTGAACCCTTGTCCGCCGAGCTGCTGCTTCCCGAGACGTCTGTGGATAACCCGCCTGTCGAGCCTTTGCCAGATGAACCGAACCGCAAGCGCCGATGGTACTGGGCCGGGGCGCTGGCGGTAGTTCCGGTGTTGGCCTATATCGGATATTCGGTGATCTATGTCGGTATCATCAATCGAGGCTACATGCCGACGCCCAGGCTGTTGAGCAGCTACGAGTGCCCTGGTTTCAACGGACCGTTCGTCTTCTTCTACCAGCATGGCAAGGACACGGTGCGCATTCGCAGCAGTGCCGGTTCGCTCGACGGCGCGCTGATCAAGGGGCGGCTGGAGTGGATCAATGCGACCCGGGCCTCGTCGCAACTCGGCTTTACACCGCCCGAGGAAATTACCAATGACGATGCCACCTCCATCCGCATCAATGGGGGGAGCTTTTCGCAAATGGATTGCTACAGGAAAGGCTAGCGAGTGAGGGGCTTTTCATTGCGCCAGCAACACGCCCTGCTCACTCGCGCACAACGCCAGCAGAAAATCCCACACCACCCGTAACCGCACGGACTTGTGCAACTCCCGCCGGGTACTGATCCAGTAGCTGCGCTGGATGGTTTCCTCCGGCAGTAGGCGCACCAGTTGCGGGTCGTCCTTGGCCATGTAGTTGGGCAGCACCGCAATCCCCAGCCCGGCCCGCGCGGCCTGTTGCTGGGCAATCACGCTGGTGCTGCGAAAAATCACATTCGGCGTGCGGCAGAAGTTGTTGAGGAACAGCAGTTCCTCGCTGAACAACAGGTCGTCGACGTAGCCGATCCAGTTGTGTTGCGACAGGTCGTCCCGGTGCCGCAAGGCCGGCGCGCGGGTGAGATAGTCGCGACTGGCATAGAGCGCCAGGCGATAGTCGGTCAGCTTGCGGGTGATCAACAGGTCGGCGTTGGGCCGGTCGAGGTGGATGCTGATTTCCGCCTCGCGGTTGAGGATGCTGACGAAACGCGGCACCGCCACCAGCTCCACTTCCAGCCCCGGATAACGCTCGAACAGGCCGCCCATGCGGGTGCTGAGAAACATGATGCCGATCCCTTCGGTCACCCCCAGGCGAATCTTGCCCAGGGGCGCGATGGCCTGGGTGATTTCCTCCTGGGCAAGCAACGCGACGTTTTCCATGGCCTCGGCATGCTTGAGCAAGGCCTGGCCCGAGGGCGTCAGTTCGTAGCCCTGGGCGTGCTGGACGAACAGCGCCGTGCCCAGGCTCTGCTCGATGGTCTCGATATGCCGGGCCACGGTGCTGTGGGTGGTGTTCAGGCGCTTGGCCGCGGTCAGCAGGCGCCCGCTGCGCTGCAACTCGAGAAAAAAACGCAGGTCGTTCCAATCGAACATGGGGCTTCCTTGTGAATCGCAGGGTTCACTGGCCTTGTTTGAAAACGCACAGCACTTGCGCAAAAACGAAGGTTTTCATCTCGAAACTAATCAATAACATGAAGGGAGACAAGAACAATAAAAAAGGCGAGGTTGCCTATGCCATCAGCCCACTTGCCCTATGACTATGTGATAGTCGGCGCCGGACCCGCCGGCTGCGTGCTGGCCAATCGGCTGTCCGCCGATCCGCGCAATCATGTCCTGCTGCTGGAAGCCGGCGGCCAGGATAACTACCCGTGGATTCATGTGCCGGTGGGGTATCTGTACTGCATCGGTAATCCGCGTACCGACTGGTGTTTCAAGACCGAAGCGCAAGCCGGCCTGCAAGGTCGCAGCCTCGGCTACCCGCGTGGCAAGGTGCTGGGCGGCAGCTCTTCCATCAACGGCATGATCTACATGCGTGGCCAGGCCGGCGACTATGATCGCTGGGCCGCGCAAGGCAATCCGGGCTGGGCCTGGAACGATGTCCTGCCGTTGTTCAAGCGCAGCGAAAAGCACTTTGGCGGTGCCGGCGAATTCCACGGCGACCAGGGCGAGTGGCGGGTCGAGCAGCAGCGCTACTCCTGGAAGATTCTCGATGCATTTCGCGATGCCGCCGCTGAAAATGGCATTGCCAGTGTCAGTGATTTCAACGCCGGCGATAATCAGGGTTGTGGATACTTTCAGGTCAACCAGCGTTCCGGCGTGCGTTGGAACTCGTCGAAAGCCTTTCTGCGGCCGATTCTCAAGCGTCCCAACCTGACGATCCTGACCGGTGTCCAGGTCGATCGGGTGAATCTGGAAGGGGGTCGCGCCTGCGCCGTCGTCGCCCGCTGGCAAGGTGAGGAACATGTGTTCAATGTGCGCCGCGAGATTGTCCTGTGCGCCGGTTCGGTCGGTTCCCCCGGCATTCTCCAGCGTTCGGGCATCGGCCCGCGGCCCTTGCTGGAGAACCTCGGGATCGCGGTTCGTCACGAACTGCCCGGTGTCGGCGGCAATCTGCAGGATCATCTGCAACTGCGCCTGATCTACAAGCTCTCGAATGCCCGAACCCTCAATCAGGTCGCCAATAGCCTGTGGGGCAAAGTCGGCATGGGGCTGCGTTATCTCTACGACCGCAGTGGTCCGTTGGCCATGGCGCCCAGTCAGTTGGGGGCGTTCGTGAAGTCCTCGCCAGAACAGGCCTCGGCCAATTTGCAGTACCACGTGCAGCCCTTGTCGCTGGAGCGCTTCGGCGAGCCACTGCATCGGTTCCCGGCCTTTACCGCTTCGGTGTGCAACCTGCGGCCGTTGAGTCGGGGACGGATCGATATTCGTTCGGCCGATCCGGATGTGGCGCCGTTGATCGATCCGAATTACCTGAGCGATCCCGAGGACCTGAAAGTCGCGGCCGAGGCGATTCGGCTGACCCGGCGCATCGTCGACTCCCCTGCCCTGCGGGTGTTCAAGCCCGAGGAATACCTGCCCGGGCCGGCGTTGCAAACCGAGGAGCAGTTGCATGAGGCGGCGGCGCGGATCGGCACGACGATCTTTCATCCGGTGGGTACCTGCCGGATGGGCAACGGCCCGCTGGATGTGGTGGATGCGCGGCTGCGGGTGCACGGTGTCCCGGGGCTGCGGGTCGCCGATGCGTCGATCATGCCGAACATCGTCTCCGGCAATACCTGTTCGCCGACGGTGATGATTGCCGAGAAGGCAGCGCAGATGATCCTGGCGGATGTTTCGGCGATTTCCGATATTCGAACGGCGCAGATTCCGGCTGGCACCTAGCATCAATAGCGCAAGAGCGGATTCCGGTGGCGGTCAGCCGGAATCCACAGTGGAACAACAACAATAATCACTGTGGCCCTCAGGGCCGAGGACATGGCAGATGACGGACTACATCGAGCAACAGCCCGTGAGCGCAACCGCGAGCACCGGCAAGGAAGAACGGAAGATCATTTTTGCGTCATCCCTTGGGACTGTTTTCGAGTGGTATGACTTTTTTCTCTATGGCGCCCTGGCGGCGGTGATCAGCAAGCAGTTCTTTGCTGGGGTCAACGACACCACGGCGTTTATCTTCGCCCTCATGGCCTTTGCCGCGGGTTTCCTGGTCCGACCCTTCGGCGCCCTGGTGTTCGGGCGCCTGGGGGACATGATCGGGCGCAAATACACCTTCCTCATGACCATCGTCCTGATGGGCCTTTCCACCTTTGCCGTCGGCCTGTTGCCGACCTACACCAGCATCGGCATCGCCGCGCCGATCATCCTGGTCCTGCTGCGCATGCTCCAAGGGCTGGCGCTGGGCGGTGAATACGGCGGTGCCGCGACTTATGTGGCGGAGCACGCCCCGACGGGCAAGCGTGGCGCGCATACCGGCTGGATTCAATCCACCGCCACCCTGGGCCTGCTCCTGTCCCTGCTGGTGGTGCTCGCCAGCCGCTATATCAGCGGCGACCAGTTCGAAGTCTGGGGCTGGCGCCTGCCGTTCCTGCTGTCGATCTTCCTGCTGGCGATTTCCACCTGGATCCGCCTGAGCATGCACGAGTCGCCGGCCTTCGTGAAAATGAAGGCCCAGGGCAAGGTCTGCCGCTCGCCGATCCGCGAATCCTTCGGTTCCTGGCAGAACCTGAAGATCGTCCTGACCGCCCTTTTCAGCATCAACGCCGGGCAGGCGGTGACCTTCTATACCGCACAGTTCTACGTGCTGTTCTTCATGACCCAGATGCTCAAGATGGACCCGGCCCAGGCCAATACCCTGCTGATCATCAGCGTGGTGATCGGCGCGCCGTTCTTCGTACTGTTCGGCTGGCTGTCGGACAAGGTCGGCCGCAAGCCGATCATCATGCTCGGCCTGTTGCTGGCGACGCTGTGTTATTTCCCGCTGTTCAAAGCCTTGAGCCACTACGCCAATCCACAGATCGACGCGGCCAGCCGGCAGGCACCGATCGTGGTGCTGGCCGATCCGGCGAGCTGCACCTTCCAGTTCGATCCGGTGGGCAAGGCGCGTTTCGACAGCCCGTGCGACAAGGTCAAGACCTTCCTGGTCAAGCAGGGCCTGCCCTATAGCTCACAGGCCGCGGCGCCCGGGGCGGATGTGACGGTATCGGTGGGTGAACAGAAGATCGGCGGCTTCGACGAAGCGGCGATGCGTTCGGCGATCACGGCGGCGGGCTATCCGGCCAAGGCCGATAGTGCGGCCGTGAACGAACCGATGGTGGTGCTGCTGATCGTGTTGATGATTCTGATTGCCACCATGACCTATGGCCCGCTGGCGGCGGTGATGGTCGAACTGTTCCCGACGCGCATCCGCTACACCTCCATGTCGCTGCCCTACCATATCGGCAACGGCTGGTTCGGCGGGTTCCTGCCCACGGTGTCCTTTGCGCTGGTGGTCTATACCGGGGATATCTTCTATGGCTTGTGGTACCCGGTGCTGATTACCGGAGTCAGCCTGGTGGTGGGGCTGTTCTGCCTGAAGGAGACCAAGGGCGTGGATATCGACAAGGTCTGAGGCTGGCTACAGGGATCGCTTTTCGCTCGGAAAAAACCGGCATCAAAGCCGGTTTTTTTATCGCCCGAAAAAACTTATGCACGATTTACAACAGAAAGTCATACAGAGAAATAAGCAATAAAATCATCTACTTACGTTATTTTTCTGAAGAAAATCAAAATCTTGTACACAAGTTATCCACAGTCCCGTCAAATCGCGACAGGTGCCTCTGCTGCAGGCGCGGGAGGCAACGACCCCATGTCCCGCTGAGTCTGCTCGTTCCAGGCCTGAACCCGGTCATTGAGCTCGGCAATCGCCCGTGGCCCGCTGCCTTCGGCCGTCATCGGCGCACCGATCACCACCGTGATGGTGCCGGCTTTCTTCGCCCAGCCGGTCTTCGGCCAGAACTTGCCGGCGTTGTGGGCAATCGGCAGCACCGGCAGTTCGGCGTTCACCGCCAGTGCCGTGCCGCCCCGGGAAAACTTGCCAACCGTGCCGAACGGCACGCGGGTGCCTTCCGGAAAGATCAGCACCCAGACGTTGTCCTTGAGCAGTTCGTCGCCCTTCTTCGCCACCTGCTTGAGCGCCGCCTTCGGGTTGTCCCGGTCGATGGCGATCGGTCGCAGCATGGCCATGGCCCAGCCGAAGAACGGCACATACAGCAACTCGCGCTTGAGCACCTGGCTCAAGGGCGAGAAGTAGGCCGAGAGGAAGAAGGTTTCCCAGGTGCTCTGGTGATTCGACAGAATCACGCAAGGGCGCTTGGGCACATTCTCCGCGCCCTTGATCTCGACCGTGATCCCGAGGAAGACCTTGGTCAGCCACAGGGCACAGCGACACCAGAACACGTTGATAAAGCGATAACGTGTCTTGAATGGCAGGAACGGCGCGATAAAAAAGCTCAGCGAGCACCACAACAGCGAACTGGTGCCCAGCAGCAGGTAAAAGAAAAAGGTTCTGATGGCCTGCAGGATCGACATAGCGGCATTTACCGTTGCGGGCATTGCCCGCCTATAAAAAGCGCTTCCCGAACAATCCTTGATCAGGAGGTCAGAAGAGCTTCAGTTGTGGATAAGTTCTGCGGCAACCGCCGCCAGATCGTCAAAAACCAGAGTGCCCACCGGCAGGGTTTTACCCAGTGTCTTTTCGCCTTTACCGGTTTTTACCAAAACGGGCTGACAGTCGACGGCGCGCGCAGCCTCCAAGTCACCGAGACTGTCGCCGACAAACCATAGCCTAGCCAACGGCACCCCGTAATGCTCGGCGATGGTGTGCAGCATGCCAGGCTTGGGTTTGCGACAAGCGCAGCCTTCATCCGGCCCATGCGGGCAATACACCACCAGCCCGAGCTCGCCGCCCTGTTGCGCCACCAACGAACGCAGGCGCTCGTGCATGGCTTCCAGGGTGGCGATGTCGTAGTAGCCGCGAGCAATGCCGGACTGGTTGGTGGCCACCGCCACCGTCCAGCCGGCCTTGCTCAACTGCGCGATGGCTTCGATCGAGCCGGGGAGTGGAATCCATTCCTCCACCGACTTGATGTAGGCGTCGGAGTCCTGGTTGATCACCCCGTCCCGATCGAGAATCAGCAGCTTCAAGACGCGTCCTCAGCCCAGCAGCGAAATATCGGCGACACCCAGGAACAGGCCTCGCAGACGCGCCAGCAGCGCATAACGGTTGGCCCGCACCTTGGCGTCTTCGGCATTGACCATCACCGCTTCGAAGAAGGCGTCGACCGGCTCGCGCAGGGCGGCCAGGCGTGCCAGCGACTCGTTGTACTGGCGTGCCGCGGCCATCGGCTGGACCGCCTGGTCCGCCTGCTGGATTGCCGAGTACAGCGAGAACTCGTTGGCGTTGTCGAAGTACTTGGCTTCCACGGTGGTCGGGACGCTGCCTTCGACCTTGCTCAGCAGGTTCGACACGCGCTTGTTCACCGCCGCCAGGGCAGCCGCTTCCGGCAACTGGCGGAACTTCTGCACGGCTTGTACGCGCTGGTCGAAATCCAGGGCCGAGCCAGGCTTGAGGGCGCGCACCGACAGGTAGGTCGCCACGTCCACGCCTTCGTCTTCGTAACGGGCGCGCAGACGGTCGAAGATGAACTCCAGTACCTGGTCGGCCAGGCCAGCGGCCTTGACCCGGGCACCGAAGGCCTTGACCGCGAACTCCACGGTCTCGATCAGGTCGAGGTCCAGCTGCTTGTCGATCAGGATGCGCAGCACGCCCAGGGCGGCACGACGCAGGGCGTACGGGTCCTTGCTGCCGGTGGGCAGCATGCCGATGCCGAAGATGCCTACCAGGGTGTCGAGCTTGTCGGCAATCGCCACCGCCGCACCGGTCAGGGTGCCCGGCAGTTCGGCGCCGGCACCGCGCGGCATGTACTGTTCGTTCAGGGCCAGGGCCACGTCTTCCGGCTCGCCGTCATTGAGGGCGTAGTAGTAACCGGCGACACCTTGCATCTCCGGGAACTCGCCGACCATCTCGGTGGCCAGGTCGCACTTCGACAGCAGGCCGGCGCGGGCCGCGCGCTGGGCGTCGCCGCCGATGCGCGGGGCGATGAAGGCGGCCAGTTTCGAC
>JACXTT010003103.1_pt1 | contig 25911 bp, 24 predicted proteins | sample 9270951 | NCBI WGS metagenome assembly JACXTT01 (sample SAMN15532306, study PRJNA645909) | rock metagenome | isolation source: weathered quartz diorite | place: Puerto Rico | collected 2017-06-21
CGCCGTCGGCGCGCCGGCCCGCCCGCGACCCGCCCGCGGCGGCCGCCCGCTCTACGGTCCTTCGATCGGGACGTCGCTTTCGACCGGGCTTGCGACGGTGCTGTCCTCACCGGGTGTTGTCATCGTGGCCGGACTGGGTGTTGTCGCGCTGTGGCTGATCTACTCGACCGCCGGAGCACTCTTGGTGATCACCACCGGTCCCTCGACCTCCATGCTCGCTGTTCCACCGCTCAGCTCGCTCCTGGATCTTCAGTTCGTGCTGACGAGCCTTCGCCTGTTCGACGGATGGACGACGCTCGCCATGATCATCGTGCTGGTCCTGGTCCGGTCCTGGGTGAGCGTCGTGCTGGTGCGCCTCGTTCTCCCGCCGGGCGCGGACGACGACGATCGGGTGCGCGGCTGGCGTGAGCGCCTGCAGGACGCCGCTCGCGTGAGACCGCAGCACCTCCTCGCGATGGCCGGGCTTCTCATCTTCCTCGCCGCCGCCGCCTCGTTCGTCTCCACGTTCGGCTCGATCCTGGGGTCGATCGGGTTCATCGTCGCGATCGCAGGGGAGATGTTCTTCCTGGGCTTCACCCCGATCGTCGCGGTCACCGAAGGGAAGGGGATCGTCCAGACCCTTCGCCTTGGGGTCCGCGTCGCGCGGCTCCACGGTTCCCCGTTCCTCCTCTTCGTGATGCCCTACGTCTTCGTGTCGTTGCTGCTGCTGGAGGCCCCCCTCCTGCGAGGGACCGGCGTGACGCTCTCGGTCTTCGCATGGGGCATCATCCTCGTCGCGACCCTGTTGCACGTCGTGGTCTTGGCGTCCCTCGCGAGCCGCTGGATCGCCGTCCGCGAGGACGTCACCCGCATCGAATCCGAGGCCGCCGAGGATCGAGCATCCCGTCGTCGCCGGGGGCCGAGCGTGGTGCGACGGCGGCGGGCCCGCCCGGCGAGGACGTCACCGAACGGCTCCGGAGACCGCAGGGCGGCGCGCGACGACGACTGAGCGCGCGCATCCTTCCTGCTAGACTCGCCCCTCGCCGGACCCGCAGGTCCGGCCACTACACACGTCCGAGGACTCGGGTCCGGAGGTGGCCACGGCGCGGGCTCGCGCCGTGGAGCCGGTCCGAGGTCGAGTCGGGCGGAGGCGAAACCGGAGGGAGGCAGCACCATGCCCGTCGCCACGAGACGGGAACTGCTCGAGGCTGGGGTCCACTTCGGTCATCAGACCCGGCGGTGGAACCCGAAGATGCGCCGTTTCATCTTCGGCGAGCGTTCCGGCAACTACATCATCGACCTCGAGAAGACGCTCTCCGGGCTCAACGAGACCTACGAGATGCTGGTCGACATCGGCCGTCGAAACGGCGTGGTCCTGTTCGTGGGCACGAAGAAGCAGGCCCAGGAGACGGTGGCCGACCAGGCGACGCGCGTCGGCATGCCGTTCGTGAACACGCGCTGGCTGGGCGGGATGCTTACGAACTTCCAGACGATCTACACGCGACTCAAGCGTCTGCGCGAGCTGCGCGAGATGGAGCGCTCCGGCGCGTTCGACTTCCTCCCGAAGAAGGAGGTCCTCCGGCTGCGTCACGAGAAGGAGAAGCTGGAGCGCAACCTCGCCGGCATCCAGGACATGGAACGCCGCCCGGACGCGATCTTCGTGATCGACACCAAGCGGGAGCACATCGCGGTCAAGGAGGCCCGCAAGCTCGGCATCCCGGTCATCGCGATCGTGGATACGAACTGCGATCCGGATGAGGTCGACTACGTGATCCCTGGGAACGACGATGCCATCCGGGCCTGCTCGCTCATCACCAAGGTCATGGCCGACGCCATCCAGGAAGGTCAGTACGTGGCCTACCAGGGGATGCAGACGCGCGCGACGCGCGAGCCGGAGTTCGAGCCCGAGTCCTCCCCGGCCGCAGCCGAGCCCGTCGAGGAGGGCGCGCGCCGCCCCATCCAGCTGTCGGAGGACGAAGCGGCGTTCCTGGGCGCGGCGATCGAGGGGGAGCGGGAGGCCGAGGCCATCGCGGCCGAGGAGCCCGGGCAGCCCGCCGAGGCCGCCGCAGAGGAGGCCTAGATGGCCGAGCCCCCGCCCGCCGCCGTCCCCGCCGAGCTCGTTCGGCAGCTTCGCGACATCACGGGCGCCGGCATGATGGACTGCAAGCGCGCGCTCGTGGAGTCGGGCGGAGACGTCGCCAAGGCCCAGGAGCTCTTGCGCGAACGTGGCTTGGCGTCGGCGAAGAAGCGCCAGGGTCGCGTCGCTTCCGAGGGAGTCATCGAGTCCTACATCCACGGCGAGGGCCGCATCGGCGTCATGGTCGAGGTCAACTCCGAGACGGACTTCGTCGCTCGCACGCCCGAGTTCCGGACCCTCGCGCGCGAGATCGCGATGCAGGTCGCGGCGCGCGAGCCGCGGTGGGTGAGCCGTGCCGACGTCCCCGACGACGTCGTGGCCGGCGAGCGAAAGATCTACGAGGAGCAGGCCCGAGCGGCTGGCAAGCCCGACAACCTGCTCCCCAAGATCGTCGACGGCAAGCTCGAGGCCTTCTACGCCGAGTTCGTGCTCCTGGATCAGCCCTACATCCGCGAGGACTCTCGCTCGATCGGCGACCTCGTCTCCGAGGTGGCGTCCAAGGTCGGCGAGAACGTGGTGGTCCGCCGGTTCGCCCGGTTCCGGCTCGGTGAGCAGCTCTAGGCGGCGCATGGGGGACGCTCCCACCTACCGCCGGGTCCTGCTCAAGCTCTCCGGTGACGCCTTCTCCCCGCCGGGGCTGGAATCGGGCATCTCGGCCGAGGCCACCGCGCTCCTCGCCGCCCAGCTGCAGGAGGTCGTGTGGATGGGCGTCGAGGTGGCGGTCGTGGTGGGGGGCGGCAACATCTGGCGCGGCCGTTCCGCCCCCCACATGGATCGCGCTCGCGCCGACTACATGGGCATGCTCGCCACCGTCATGAACGCGCTCGCCTTGCAGGACGCGCTCGAAGGCGTCGGCGTCCACACGCGGGTGCAGACCTCCATCCAGATGGCGCAGATCGCGGAGCCGTACATCCCCCTCCGCGCGATCCGCCACCTCGAGAAGGGGCGGGTCGTGATCTTCGCCGCCGGCATGGGTGTCCCGTTCTTCTCGACCGACACCACGGCCGCCCAGCGCGCGCTCGAGATCAAGGCCGAGGCGATCCTCAAGGGGACGAAGGTCGACGGCGTCTACGACTCGGACCCGAACCTGAACCCCAACGCGCAGAAGTTCGACGCGCTCGAGTACCTGGACGTCCTGAACCGCGGGCTCACGGTCATGGATGCGACCGCGATCTCCCTCTGCATGGAGAACCGACTCCCGATCCTCGTGTTCAACTTCCGACGGGAAGGCAACATCAAGCGTGCGCTGCTCGGCGAGCCGATCGGGACGCTCGTACACGCAGCGGGGTAGGCTCTGCCGATGACCACCGAGGAGACGCTCCACGACGCCGAGCAGAAGATGCGCGGCGCCGTATCGGTGACGCAGGACGAGCTGGCGTCGATCCGCACCGGCCGTGCGAACCCCAAGCTGCTGGATCGCCTGCACGTGGAGTATTACGGGACGCCGGTTCCGTTGAACCAGCTCGCGTCGATGTCGGTCCCCGAGCCCCGGATGCTCGTGATCCAGCCGTTCGACCGCAGCGCGATGACCTCGATCGAGAAGGCGATCCTCGCGTCCGACCTCGGGCTCACGCCGTCGAACGACGGCGTGCTCATTCGCCTTGCCTTCCCGCCGCTCACCGAGGAGCGCCGCCGCGACCTGGTCAAGCTCGCCCACGACCGCGCGGAGGAGGGGCGCGTCTCGGTTCGCAACGTGCGGCGGCATTCGAAGGAGACCCTGGAGCGGCTTGAGCGGGAGCACACCATCTCCGAAGATGACCTCCGGCGGGCCGAGAAGGAGCTCCAGCGCCTGACGGACCACTTCGTGGCCGACATCGAGGAGCGACTCGAGCACAAGGAGCGGGAGCTGAAGGAGGTCTAGTGGCGGTCGAAGGTGACGAGCCCGAGGCCACGGCGGAGGATCCGTTCGACGACCTCGATCGGTACTTCACCCCGGGGGCTCCCGCCGACCGAGGATCAGCGGATGTCCTGTGGGCGTCGGACGGCCCGGCGCCGACGGAGGATCGGGTGGCTGCCGGAGGGGAGGCGAGCGCCATGGACGGGCCGAACGACGAAGAGCCTCACGAGCTCACCATCGACGACCTGAAGAAGGCGCCGCCGCAGTACCGCGACCTGCCCGGCGTGGAGCCCGAGGCCACGGAGCCGGAGGAACCGGCTCCCGCCGGGCCCCCACCGCCGACCGATGAGGACGACGACTGGGGGGAGCCCGAGATCACCGAGGTCGAGGCGGCGGCGGACAAGCTGGCCCAGGACTTCGGCGACGCGCCCGACCTCGCGCCGGGCGGGGACGAGGATCTCCTGCAGGGGATCGAGCCGCCGATCGGGCCGCGGACCGTCAAGGTCGGCGACCCCGAGGGCATGATGGGCGGTCCCACGTGGGAGGAGCCCACCGGGTCGCACCCGCTCGCGACGGAGCCGCAGGCCGCGGAGCCCTCTGGCCGGGACCTGCCCGCAGCGGTCCTGACGGGCGTCGCGCTCGTCGTGATCGCGGGGGTCGCGCTCCTCATCTCCAAGGCGGCGTTCGCGGCCGTCGCCGGCCTCGTGGTGCTGATCGGGCAGGCCGAGCTCTACATGACGATGCATAAGCGCCGCTACCAGCCCGCGACCGCCCTGGGGCTCGTGATGGGGGGCCTCATCCTCGCCTCGGCGTACCTGCGGGGCGAGACGGCGATGCTCTTCTTCGTCGTGCTCTCGGTCGTGCTGCTGTTCCTCTGGTACATGGCGGGAACGGCGAAGGGCCGCGAGGACGCGATCGCGAACATCGGCAGCACGCTCCTCGGCATCGTGAGCGTGCCGTTCATGGCCGGCTACGTCCTGATCCTCCTCTCGCAACGGGCCTCGGGCCGCCAGCTGATGCTCGCGGTGATCGGGCTCACCGTCGCCTACGACATCGCGGCGTACTTCTTCGGGACGTTCTGGGGCAGCCATGCGCTCGCACCGTCGATCAGCCCGAAGAAGTCACGCGAGGGTCTCCTCGGCGCCACGTTCGTCACGTTCGCGCTCTCGATCGGGATCGTCCCGTCGGTGATCCACTATCTGTCCCTGAAGGACGCGGTGGGGCTCGCGGTGATCGTCTCGATCTTCGCGCCGCTGGGCGACCTGGCGGAGTCCTCGCTCAAGCGGGATATGGGGGTGAAGGACATGGGCTCGATCCTTCCGGGCCACGGTGGGATCCTCGATCGGTTCGACTCGATCCTGTTCGTCGCCCCGGCGGCCTTCTACTTCCTCAGGCTCATCCGATGACCGTTTGACCCTGGGCTCACGGTCAAAGTCGGACCGGCAGGGTAACCTCTTTGATCATGCGCGCCCTCTGCATCCTCGGCTCGACCGGATCGATCGGCACACAGGCCCTGGATGTGGTGCGGCACAATCCGGACCGCTTCCGGGTAGTGGGCCTGGCGGCCGGGGCCAATCAAGGCCTGCTCATCGGCCAGATCCGCGAGTTCAAGCCGCCGATCGTGGCGCTCGCCGACGAGGACGCCGCCCTCGAGCTCAAGACCCAGCTGGGAGGGGTCCGCGGCGTGCAGATCCTGGCCGGCCCCGAGGCGACCGAGACGCTCGTCCGGGAGTCCGACGCCGACATGGTCCTGAACGCCATGGTCGGCGCCGCGGGCCTCGCGCCGTCCCTCGCCGCCCTGCAGTCGGGCAAGACCCTCGCGCTCGCGAACAAGGAGTCGCTCGTCGTCGGCGGGGAGCTGATCATGGACCTCGTCAAGGGCGAGCCCGACCGGCTCGTGCCGGTCGACTCCGAGCACTCGGCCCTCGCCCAGTGCCTGCGAGGCGAGCGACGCGAGGACCTGAAGCGGGTCGTCATCACCGCCTCCGGTGGGCCGTTTCGCGGGTGGACGCGATCGGAGCTCGCGAAGGCCTCGGTGAAGGAGGCGCTCGCCCATCCCACGTGGAGCATGGGCCCGAAGATCACGATCGATTCCGCGACGCTCATGAACAAGGGCCTCGAGGTGATCGAGGCGCACTACCTCTTCGATCTCGACTACCCGAAGATCGACGTCATCGTGCACCCCGAGTCCGTGATCCACGGCATCGCTGAATACGCGGACGGCAGCATGATCGCCCAACTCGCGTCCGCGGACATGCGACTGCCGATCCAGCTCGCGCTCGGACATCCCGACCGGCTGCCGGCGGGGATCCGCGAGCTCGACCTCGCGACGCTCGGGCGACTGACCTTCGAGCCGCTCGATCGCGAGGCGTTCCCCGCGGTCGACCTGGCCTACCGTGCGGGGCGGATGGGCGCGACCTATCCGGCGGTGCTGAACGCGGCGAACGAGGTGGCGGTCATGGCCTTCCTCTCGGGCAAGATCCGTCTCATCCAGATCCCCGAGGTGGTCGGCGCGGTGCTGGACGAGCACCAGGGCGCAGCGGTCGTCTCGGAGGTCTCGCTGCAGCGCGCCGACCGCTGGGCCCGGGCGAGGGCCGCGGAGATCCTCGAGGCGCCGTAACCGCCGATGGCCGAGTGGCTGGGCATCCTCGTGTTCGTCCTGGCGATCCTCGCCGTCGTGCTGATCCACGAGTCGGGCCACTTCTTCACCGCCAAGGCGTTCGGGATCAAGGTGGAGGAGTTCTTCGTCGGCTTCGGGCCGCGCCTGTGGTCGACCCGCCGCGGCGAGACCGAATACGGGGTCAAGGCGTTTCCGCTGGGAGGCTACGTGCGGATCGCGGGCATGAACCCGTTCCAGGAGGCGCCGCCCGAGGACCGGGAGCGGACCTTCGGCGCCAAGCCGATCTGGCAGCGCGTGCTCGTCATCCTCGCGGGGCCGGCGACGCACTTCGTGATGGCGGTCGTGTTCCTCTTCGTGTTCTTCGCGATCCTGGGTGCTCCCACGCCGGCCAAACCTCTGGTCGAGACCGTCCAGGCGACGCTCGACAACCACCCCTCGCCCGCGAGCCTCGCGGGCCTGCGGGTGGGCGATCAGATCGTCGCGCTCGACGGGCAGCCGGTGAAGGACGTCGACGCGTTCGTCGCGTTCACGCGCTCGCATGTCGGACAGCAGATCGCCATCACGGTGCTCCGCGACGGGGCGCACGTGACGCTCGAAGCCACGCCGGTCCTGTCCGTCGCGGACAAGGTCGGCCGGCTCGGCATCGGGCTCGGCGAGGGCCGCGAGCGCTCGAACCCGCTGGTCGCGGCCGGCAAGGCGGTCGTCCAGACGGGCTCGACCGCGAAGGCCGTCGTGCTCCAGCTGGGCAAGGTGTTCGGCCCGGCGGGCCTGAGCCGGATCTGGCATCTCCTGTCCGGCTCGAGCCCGAGACGCGTCACCGACCCCGTCAGCATCGTGGGCGGGGCGCAGCTCGCCGGCGAGGCGGTGCGCGCCGGTCTCTGGGATCAGCTCCTCGCGATCCTCGTGGTGTTCAACGTCTTCGTCGGCATCCTGAACCTGGTGCCGCTTCCGCCACTGGACGGGGGACACCTCGCGGTCCTGGCCTATGAGAAGATCCGCCGCCGAAAGCCCGACGTTCGAAAGCTCGTGCCCCTCACGACGGCCGTCGCCGGGTTCATCATCTTGCTCGCCGTGAGCCTCGTGTACATCGATCTCACCAATCCGATCCCGAACCCGTTCCGCTGACGCATCGGCGCAGGTCGCAGGCGCCATGCCACAGGTTCTCCACATCTGCGCGACGGGAGCGCGAGGGCCCGCCGCTACGATGAGCTGATGAGCGAGCGGTCGATCCTGGTCGTCGACGATGAGGTCCCGATCGCCGAGGCGGTTCGCGCGCGTCTCGCGAGCGAGGGCTACCAGGTCCGGGTCGCCCACGACGGGCCCGAGGCGCTTCGCGCGAGCGCCGAGGAGCGCCCCGACCTCGTCGTGCTCGACCTGATGCTCCCCGGGATGGACGGGCTCGAGGTGTGCCGGGAGCTGCAACGCGAATCGTGGATCCCCGTGCTGATGCTCACGGCCCGCGCGGATGAGGCCGACACCGTCGCGGGCTTCGCCGTCGGCGCGGACGACTACCTGACCAAGCCGTTCAGCATGCGGGAGCTGACCGCCCGGGTGCGAGCCATCGTCCGACGCATGGAGCGCATGAACCAGGTCGGCGCGACCGAGCCGATCGCGCGGTTCGACCTCACGATCGACGCGGCCCGGCGCCGGGTCCTGCGCGCCGGCGAGGAGATCTCGCTCACCCCGCTCGAGTTCGACATCCTCGTCGCGCTCGCTCGCGCCCCGGGCGTCGTGCAGAGCCGCGACCAGCTGATGGATCGCGTCTGGGGCTATCGCGATTACGCGGGCGGCCGAGTCGTCGACTCTCATGTGGCGCGCATCCGGCGAAAGCTCGGGGACGAGGCGGCGGAGCCTCGCTACATCCGAACCGTGCACGGCGTCGGGTACGCCTTCAAGGAGGACGGGGACCGCTGATGGCGATGCGGCCGCTCGATCGCCTGCCCTCGATCCGCGCGAAGCTCGGCGCGGTGATCGTGTTCGCGGTCGCCGTGACGATCCTCATCATGTATCTCGCGGTCGGGTTCGCTCTGCGAAAGTCCGACCGCGACCGCGAGTTCCGCCAGGCGCTCGACCAGGCGAAGACCGTGCAGGCCCTGTCGTTCGGGCCGGGCGGGCAGCCATCGCGGAACTTGAGCGGCCTGCTCGCGCAGGTGCCAGGCCCGGTGCTCGTGATCGGCCCCGGTGGCCAGCTGTTCAACGGCTTCCACGTGCCCCCGCCGCCCGAGAGCGTCACCCGGCTGCTGTCGGGGGCGCCATTCGACACGGGAACGACCGGCAACCTTGCCTACGTCGGAATCCCGGTGCGGCGCAACGAGCAGGTGTTCGGCGCGGTGTACGTGGGCTACCGCGTCGAGCGCGGCGGGCTCCTTGGCGCCGTCTCCGACACGGCGGACTTCGTGCGGAGCAAGTGGCGGCAGCTCCTGGTCGCCGGTGCGCTCGCCAGCATCGTGGCGCTGGCGCTCGCCCGGATCCTCGCGCGTGGGCTCACCCAGCCGATCCGCGACATGGCGAGCGCGGTCCGCGCGATGGCGCGCGGCGACTACCGCCAGCGGGTGCCCGTTCGCTCGCGGGACGAGCTCGGCCAACTGGCCGGGGGCTTCAACCACATGGCGGGGGAGATGGAGGGGCTCGAGCGGCTCCGCCGCGACCTGGTCGCGAACGTCTCCCACGAGCTGAAGACCCCCATCTCGGCGATCCGCGCGCACCTCGAGAACCTGATGGACGGCATCGAGGAGCCGAATCCAGCGCTCCTCGCGGTGATGGTGCAGCAGTCGGAGCGACTGTCCCGGCTGGTCGACCAGCTCCTCGACCTGTCCAAGCTCGAGTCCGGCGACGTCCCGCTGCAGCTCGAGTCGGTCGAGCTGGGGCCGCTCGTTCGCCGCATCGGATCCGAGGTCGAGATGGCCAGGTCGGGGCGCGCGGTGCAACTCGATGAGGAGATCGCGCCGGGGCTCCCTCCGGTCCAGGCCGACCGCGAGCGCCTGCACCAGGTGCTGTTCAACCTGCTCGACAACGCGTACCGGTTCAGCCCGCAGGGCGGGGTCGTCACGGTCCGGGCCATGCGCTCGAACGGATCGTGCGAGGTCTCGGTCGAGGACCGCGGGCCGGGGATCCCTGCCGAGCACCTGCCCCTCGTCTTCGAGCGGTTCTACCGCGTGGACCAGTCACGCTCTCGCGACGATGGGGGCACCGGCATCGGCCTCGCCATCGCGCGATCGATCGTCGAGGCGCACGGGGGTCGTATCTGGGCCGAGAACGGGCCCGTCGGGGCGAGGTTCCGGTTCGTGCTCCCGATGGCCGATCGCGAGGGTGCGCCGGGTGTCCGCCCGGCGAACGAGGTTCGTTCGCATCGCCAGCCGGCTCCGGTCGGCGGCATGAGGGAGGAAGCATGAAGTCGGCAACGGAGACCATCCGGGTGCACCCGTCGTCCCGGCTCGCCGCCGTCGATCTCACGGACGACCTTCGCCGGGCGATCAAGGACGCGGGCGTCACCGATGGTTGCGCCGTGGCGTTCTGCGCCCACACCACGTGCGCCCTGCTCATCAACGAGTGGGAGGAGGGCGCGCTCGACGACTTCCGCGAGCGCATCGGCAAGCTGGTCCCGGCCGAGGTCTACTACGCGCACGACGACCTCGAGCGCCGAACGCAGAACCTCCAGGAGGGCCACGAGCGGGCCAACGGCCGGTCGCACGTCACCCAGATGCTGCTCGGAGCCACGTCGCACGCGATCCCGGTCTCGGGCGGCGAGCCCGCGTTCGGGCAGTGGCAGCGGCTCATCCTGATCGAGCTCGACGAGCCGAAGGAGCGCGAGGTCCTGTTCCACGTCTTCGGGCAGTAGCGCGCGCCATACTGGGATGCGAATGATCGGCTCGCGGCGCGCATCGAGGAAGGTCCGGGTCGGATGGGTCGATGTCGGTGGCGACGCGCCCATCCGGGTCCAATCGATGTGCACCACGAAGACCGCGGACGTGAACGCGACCCTTCAACAGATGGCGGCGCTCGTCGCGTCCGGGTGCGAGATCGTGCGCGTGGCCGTCCCGCACTGGGAGGACGCCGAGGCGCTGAAGACGATCGCCGAGCACGCGACGATCCCCGTGATCGCCGACATCCACTTCCAGTGGAAGTACGCGATGGCCGCGCTGGAGGGTGGGATCCACGGCCTGCGGATCAACCCGGGGAACATCAAATACCAGGACAAGGTGCGCCTGATCGCCCGCGAGGCGAAGGACCGCGGCGTGCCGATCCGCATCGGCGTGAACGCCGGGTCGCTCGAGAAGGGCCTGCTCGAGAAGTACGGCAATCCGACCGCGGAGGCGCTCGTCGAGAGCGCGCTCTCCGAGGTGCGCATCCTCGAGGACGAGGACTTCTTCGACATCAAGATCTCCGTGAAGCACTCGAGCGCGCGGGTGATGATCGACGCCTACCGGATGCTCGCCGAGCAATGCGACTACCCCCTGCACCTCGGCGTGACCGAGGCCGGCCCGATGCCGGCGGGGGGGATCAAGTCGGCCGTGGGGATCGGGACACTCCTCGCCGAGGGGATCGGCGACACGATCCGCGTGTCGCTCACCGACGACCCCGTCGAGGAGGTCAAGGTCGGCAACTGGATCCTCGCGTCCCTCGGGCTACGAAAGCGCGGCCTCGACCTGGTCGCGTGCCCATCGTGTGGGCGCGCGGAGGTGGACGTCCTTCGGCTCACGCGCGAGGTCAACGAGGCCCTGGAGGCGAGGGGCCTCAAGGCGCCCATCCGCGTCGCGGTCATGGGGTGCGTGGTGAACGGCCCGGGCGAGGCGCGCGAGGCCGACCTCGGCATCGCCGCGGGCAAGGGGTTCGGGCACCTGATCGTCAAGGGCGAGGTGAGGGGGAAGGTCCCCGAGGATCGCTTCGTCGAGGTGCTCGTGGCCGAGGCGGAGAAGATGGCACGCGAGCAGGCGCCGGAGCCGGCCTCGAGCTGACCCGGCCGGCGCGCAGCTCGCGCGCCGCCGGCAATGCCAGCACCACTCCCAGGGCGATCGCCCCCGGCCACCACAGGATGGGCGCGGGTCGCCACTGGAAGAGCAGGAGCAGCGCCCCGCCCGCGAGGAGCGCTCGGAGCGTCCGTCCGGCGCGAAGGCGTTCGTGGAGGGCCGCGAAGGCGAGCGGCGGTCCGGCGTAGTACGAGAACACGACGGGCTCGAAGAGCAGCCTCGCGAAGAAGATCACCGCGAGCGCGCCGATGACGACGAGGGGCTCGGGTCGGTCCCGGATGACCACCGCAACGGCGATCGCGGTGACGACGGCCCCGAGGCGAAAGGGCGTCGAGACGAGGGGCGCGTGGGTTCGGGCGATCCAGAGCGCCACCTGGCCGGCCCCCGGGAACGAGCGGGCCTCGAACAGGGCCCGGCTCGCGTGGCGCCAGTCGAACGGCAGGACCAGCGCGGCGAGCGCCACAGGGATCGTGGCCGCCGCGATCCCGGTCCTCCGGCGCTCGCCCGGCGGCGCGATGGCGAGCAGCACGGGCAGGGCCAGGACCGCCCACTGCTTGAAGCCGATCGCGACCCCGAGCAGGAGCGCGGCCGGGAGCAGCCGCGCCCGGAACGCCGACCGAAGCGAGAGCATGAGGAACGCGAGCGCGAGCACGTCCTCGTAGTGGCCGTAGCCGACCGCCACGGGTCCGAGCACGATCACCGTCGCGACCGTCTGCAGCCAGGCGAGGCCCCGCCGGATGCCGAGCTGGGCGGCGAGGGCCCGAAACGCGGCCAGGAACCCGAAGCCGCTCGCGAGCCCCCACGGCCCGTACACGAGCCAGATCGTCGGGCGGGGGATCGCGTTCGGGATGCTCTGTGTGAGGTGCAGCGCCCGACCGAGTTCGGCGACCGGCACGAGCACGATCGGGAGGAGCGGCATCGCGACGAACAGGGGCGTCGATGCGTAGAGATGAGTCAGGTGCCCGTCGGCGATGGCCTCGGCGGCTCGGAAGGGCACCCACACGTCGCCCGCGATCTGCCACCCATGATCATGACGAAACGCCGCGCCGAGGACGAAGCCACCGAGCATGGTGACCGCGATCGCGGCGACGCCGAGGGCGACGGCGGCGCGCCAGGGGTGAGGATCGAGCTTCTCCACGGACGGGAAAGTATCCTGACTGACCGATGCGCGCGTCCACGCTCTTTGCCCGAACCCTGCGGGAGGCTCCAGCCGAGGCCGAGGTCGATTCCCATCGGCTGCTGCTCCGAGCCGCCTTCGTTCGCAAGCTGATGGCCGGCGTCTACACGTGGATGCCGCTCGGGTGGCGGTCGCTCCGCAAGATCGAGGCGATCGTCCGAGAGGAGATGGACGCGGCGGGCGCGCAGGAGCTTCGGATGCCGATCGTGGTGCCGGCCGAGCCGTGGAGGCTCACCGGACGGTGGCAGGCCTACGGCGAGGAGATGTTCAAGCTCGAGGACCGGCACGGCCGCGACCTCGGGCTGGGGCCCACCCACGAGGAGGTCGTGACCCCCCTCGTCGCGGCCGAGTTCGGCTCCTATCGCGATCTCCCCGTCAACGTCTACCAGATCGAATGGAAGTACCGGGACGAGCTGCGCCCGCGGTTCGGCCTGCTCCGGGCCCGCGAGTTCCTGATGAAGGACGCGTACTCGTTCGATCGCGATGCGGCGGGGCTCGCCGCCTCGTACGCGAAGATGGTCGAGGCGTACCGGCGCGTGCTGGACCGTTGCGGCATCTCCTACCGCATCGTCGAGGCCGACCCTGGTGCCATCGGCGGAGACACGAATCACGAGTTCATGGCCGAGGCCGAGATCGGCGAGGACCTGTTCGTCGCGTGCGAGAACGGCGACTACGCGGCCGATCTCGAGGCTGCCGTGCGTCGGATCCCCGAGGAGATCGCGACCGACGGCCTCGCCCCGATGACGGAGATCGCGACGCCCGGCCGGGCGAGCATCCAGGCCGTGGTCGAGTTCCTCGCTCGCCCGGCCTCCGAGATGCTGAAGTGCATCGTCTTCGACGGGGGCGGCAGGACCGTGGCGGTCCTGCTCCCGGGCGATCGCGAGGTGAACGAGAAGAAGGTCGCGCGTGCGCTCTGGCCCGCGCCGGTCCGCCTCCTCGAGGATGACGAGTTCGCCGCGCGCGGGCTCGTGAAGGGCTTCGTCGGCCCGCAGGGGCTGGGGCGAGACGTGACGGTGATCGCGGATCGATCCGTCCGTGGGGGCAGGGACTGGGTGACCGGCGCCAACAAGCCCGACGCGCACGTCTCGGGGGCGAACATCAACCGCGACTTCCGCGTCGACCGCTGGGAGGACGTGACCCGCGTCGCCGAGGGTGATCCCTGCCCGCGCGACGGTGGACGACTGCGCATCGGTCGCTCGATCGTCGTCGGTCACACCTATCAGCTCGGGACCCGTTACTCGAGCCCGCTCGAGGCCACGTTCACGGACGAGGACGGCTCGGCGACGCCGTACCTGATGGGCTGCTACGGCATGGGCCTCTCGCGCATCGTCGCGGCGGCGGCGGAGCAGCATCACGACGACGCGGGGCTCGTCTGGCGAAAGGCGATCGCGCCGTATCACGTCGTGGTGATCCCGACGAACATGGATCAGCCCGACGTCGTCAAGGTTGCGGAGATGCTCTACGACGAGCTGCTCGGCCTTGGCGTCGAGGTCGTCCTGGACGACCGGACCGACGCGGCCGGCGTCAAGTTCACCGACGCGGACCTGATCGGCTACCCGATCCAGGTGGTCATCGGGGCCCGCGGGGTGAAGGCGGGACGGTTCGATCTCAAGGTTCGCTCGTCGGGGGAGCGGTTCGAGCGCCCGATCGCCGAAGCCGCCTCCTTCACGGTGGAACAGCTTGACGCAGCCCCATAGGCTTCGCGCATGACACGGGGCACGCCCTCGGAGCTCAGGCGGTTCGTGGCGCTTCACCCCGATGTCGAGGCCGTCCTCGAGCGGTGCGGCCGCGACACCTTCGACCTGGTGCTGATCGACTCGGCCGGTGCGTGGACGAGGTGGGTCCTCGCCTCCGGGCCGGAGGCCGAGGCGCTCGCCGCACAGCTCGGCGTCGCCCTGCACCACGGATGGGAGGAGGACCCCCGGATGGCGCGCCGCATGAGCCGTGACGATCCGTGGTCGGAGCCTCGAGGGACCCGCCGCGCGCTATACTGAGCTCGAACAGCGCAGGGCACGACCGGAACGTGGGCACGCGCCCACGTTCTTTTTCGGTGGGCGGGAGCGAGATGGACCTCGAGGGCCTCCTTCGACCGGTGCTCGACGCCGACGGCATCGAGCTCGTGGAGGTGGGCCTCTCCCGAGAGCACGGCAGGCGGGTGCTGCGGGTGACGGTGGACCGGGAGGGGGGCGTCGACCTCGACGCGATCGCGCTCGCCTCGGAGCGCGTGAGCCGCCGGCTGGACCTCGTCGGGTTCGATCCGGGCCCGTACTCGCTCGAGGTGAGCTCGCCCGGCATCGAGCGTCCCCTGCGGGGGCTGCGGGACTTCGCGCGGAGCGTGGGCGAACGCGCGACGGTGAAGACCGCGGCGCCGGTCGATGGGACGAGGACGCTCTCGGGGACCATCCTCGAGGCGGAGGACGGGCACGTGAGGATGCAGACGGACGGCGGAGTGGTCGAGCTGGCGCTCGAGGACATCGTCTCTGCACGGACCGTGTTGGAGTGGGGTGGCAGGACGTGAACCAGGAATTGATCCAGGCGCTCAAGGAGCTCGAGCGGGAGAAGGGCATTCCGTTCGACATGATCCTGTCCGGCCTCGAGGAGGCGCTCGCCTCCGCGTACAAGTCCTACAAGCGTCAGCACGACCCGGAGCTGGACGATCTGACGACGGGCGTGCGTGTCACGCTCGATCCCGAGTCGGGCGAGATGCGCGCGTGGATGCAGGTGCTGGACGAGGAGACCCAGGAGATCTTTTCGGAGACCGAGGAGCAGGTGCCGGCCGACTTCATGGGCCGCATCGCCGCGCAGACCGCGAAGCAGGTCGTCTACCAGAAGCTCCGAGACGCCGAACGCGAGATGACGTACGAGGAGTTCTCGGGGCGCGAAGGAGACATCGTGACCGGGATCATCCAGCAGGACTCGCACCGGTACACCCTGCTCGATCTCGGGAAGGTCGAGGCGTTGCTGCCGCAGGCGGAGCAGGTGGCGTCCGAGCCGTATCGGCACGGAGAGCGGTTGAAGGCGTACATCGTCGAGGTTCGAAGGACCACGAAGGGCCCGCAGATCGTCGTGTCTCGGACGCACCCGGGGCTCCTTCGAAAGCTGTTCGAGCTCGAGGTGCCGGAGATCGCCGAGCACATCGTGGAGATCAAGGCCGTCGCCCGGGAGCCCGGGCACCGCTCGAAGATGGCCGTCGTCTCCCACGAGCCCGGTGTGGACCCCGTGGGCGCCTGCGTCGGAGCGAAGGGCTCACGGGTGCGGCTGGTCGTGAACGAGCTGCGTGGAGAGAAGATCGACGTGGTGCAGTGGGTGGACGATCCGGCCCGGTTCGTCGCGAACGCCCTTGCTCCGGCGAAGGTGAAGGAGGTGCGCGTCGATCAGGCGACCGGCACGGCGCAGGTGATCGTGCCGGACTACCAGCTCTCCCTCGCGATCGGGAAGGAGGGCCAGAACGCCCGCCTCGCGGCCAAGCTGACCGGGTTTCGGATCGACATCAAGAGCGAGACCCAGATGGCGGAGGCGGAGCGGAGCCGGAAGGATGAAGCCGCGCCGGACCCCGAGCCGGTTGTCGTTCCCGACGTCGAGGTCCCGGCGGCCGCGCCGGAGGACGCCCCGTCTGTCTGAGGTCGGCTCCGGGCCCGAGCGCACCTGCATCGGCTGCCGATCACGGGCGCCGAAGGCGGAGCTCGTTCGTCTGACGAGGAACCCGAGCGGCGAGGTTCGCCTCGATCCGTCCGGCCGTGCCCCGGGGCGGGGCGCCTACGTGCACCGGTCAAAGGCATGCATCGGGCGGGCGGGCCGGTCGGGTGCGATCGCGCGGTCGCTCCGGGCCTCCCTCGGGCAGGTCGAGGCCGGTAGGCTTATCGCTGCGTTGGCGAGCATGACGGAGGCGAAGGCGTGAGGATCCACGAGCTGGCGAAGGAGCTGGGTGTCCAGAGCAAGGACATCCTGAGCTCGCTCGAGGAGATGGGCTATGAGAGCCGCACCGCCTCCTCGACCGTGCCCGACGAGGCCGTGCCCCGCCTGCGCGCGGCCGGGGGGCACGTCAGGCCGGGCAGCAAGCCGATCGGGGCACGGGTGCAGCCACTTCCGGCGACGCCTCGCCCGAGCCGGTCCCGGGCGGGGGCGGAGGAGCCCGCCGCGCCGCCCATCCTGGAGATCGTGCCGCCACTCGTCGAGGAGGAGGAGCCGGTGGCTCCTCCAGAAACAGAGGCCGCGGCCCCGAGCCAGCCCCCGGCCGTGCTCGTTCCCCGGGGCGCGACCCCGCAGGAGCTCGCCGACCGCCTCGGCGCGTCCGCGGCCGACATCGTCAAGCTGCTCTTCCAAGCGGGGGAGATGGTCTCCGTCAACCATTCGCTCTCCGACGACGCGATCCAGCTCGTCGGCACCGAGCTCGGCCGGCCCGTCGAGGTCGTGGCCCCGCAGGAGGAGCCGGACGAGGAGGAGGCCGTCGACGAGACGCATCTGTCGCCGCGCCCGCCCGTCGTGACGGTGATGGGGCACGTGGACCACGGCAAGACCCTCCTCCTGGACGCCATCCGAAGCACCGACGTCGTGGCGGGAGAGTTCGGCGGGATCACGCAGCACATCGGCGCCTATCAGGTGCACCAGGACGGGCGCGTCATCACGTTCCTGGACACGCCCGGGCACGAGGCCTTCACGGCCATGCGGGCACGCGGCGCGCAGATGACCGACATCGCGGTGCTGGTGGTCGCGGCCGACGACGGCGTGATGCCCCAGACGATCGAGGCGCTCGACCACGCGAAGGCGGCGAAGGTGCCGATCGTCGTGGCCGTGAACAAGATCGACAAGCCGGAATCCGACCCGACCAGGGTCCGCCAGCAGCTCGTCGAACAGGGGATCGTTCCGGCCGAATGGGGCGGCGAGTACGAGTTCGTTGACATCTCGGCGAAGTCGCGCACGAACCTCGACCAGCTCCTCGAGACGATCCTGCTCGTCGCCGACCTGCAGGAGCTGCGGGCCGACCCGACCATCCACGCACGAGGGGTCGCGGTCGAGGCGCACCTGGACCGGGGGCGCGGCCCGATCGCGACGGTGCTCGTGCAGCGGGGGACCCTTCGCGTCGGGGACGCCGTGGTCTGCGGCGCGGCGTTCGCGAAGGTGCGCGCCATGCTCGACGAGAACGGGAAGTCGGTCACCGAGGCCGGCCCGTCGATGCCCGTCCAGGTCCTGGGCTGGTCGCACGTCCCCGAGGCGGGCGACGAGTTCCGGGTCGTCGCCGACGAGCGTGAGGCCCGTCACATCGCGCAGGAGCGGGAGGCGCGCATCCGCGCCGCCGAGCTCACCGCGACGCGGCCCGCGTCCTCGCTCTCGGAGCTCCTCGTCCGGGCGCGCGAGGGCGAGCTTCCCGTGCTGAACGTGATCATCAAGGCGGACGTGCAGGGCTCGCTCGAGGCGATCATCGACGCGCTCGACAAGCTGCCGCAGAGCGAGGTTCGGATCCAGGTCGTGCACCGGGGCGTGGGCGGCATCAACGAGAACGACATCTCGCTGGCGCTCGCGTCCGACGCCGTCGTGATCGGCTTCAACGTGCGCCCCGACGTGAACGCTCGCGAGTTCGCCGAGAAGGAGGGCGTGGACGTCCGGCTCTACCGGGTCATCTACCAGGTGCTGGACGACATCCGCCAGGCGCTCGCCGGCTTGCTCGCCCCGCTCGAGCAGGAGGTGGAGCTCGGGCGGGCCGAGGTTCGCCAGCTGTTCCGCGTGCCGCGCCTGGGCGTCATCGCCGGAAGCATGGTGACGCACGGCACGATCGGCCGGGGGTCGCTCGCCCGCCTCGTTCGCGACGGGACGGTCGTCTACACGGGCCGGGTCGGGTCGCTTCGCCGGTTCAAGGACGATGTCCGCGAGGTCGCGGAGGGGTTCGAATGCGGGATCGGCCTGGAGAACTTCCAGGACATCCACGAGGGAGACGTGATCGAGGCGTACGAGGTCCGCGAGGTGGCGCGGACGCTGTAGGGCCATGCTGGTCGCGTTCTGCCGCTTCGAGCTGCGGATCCCCGCGTGCCGGTCGTTGAAGGAGAAGCGTCACGTCGTGAAGACCCTGACCGCCTCCCTCCGGTCCACCTTCAACGTGGCCGTGGCGGAGGTCGACCATCAGGATCAGTGGCAGCGCGCGACCCTCGGGGTCTCGGCCGTCGCCGCCGAGGGATACCACCTCAAGCGCGTGATGCATGCGGTCGAACGCCACATCGAGACGTTCCGCGCGGTCGAGGTCATCGATCGCGAGCTGTCGCTGCACGGCCCCGACGACTGAAGCGAAGGAGGTGCGCGATGAGCGGGGGAGGGCGACCCGAACGCGTGGCCGAGGAGTTCCGCGAGGTCCTCGCCGAGGAGATCCCCCGGCTGAAGGACCCGAGGGTCGGCTTCGTCACGATCACGCGGGTCGAGGTTGCGCCCGACCTGCGCCGCGCCACCATCTACTACACCGTCCTGGGCGAGCACCGTGACCACCGGCGGACGCGCGCCGGGCTCGAGTCCGCCCGGGCGCACCTTCGGCAGGTGCTGGGGCACCAGGTGCGCCTCAAGTTCACGCCGGAGCTCGACTTCGAGGAGGACGTGGGCCTGGAGCAGGTCGAGCGCGTGAACGAGCTCTTGCGCCAGATCGAATCCTCGCGGGGTGACGCGGATGCGTGAGCTGGAGCGCGCGGCCGACGTGCTCGCGCGGGCACCGTCGGTGGCGCTCGCGTGTCACGTCAACCCCGACCCCGACGCCCTCGGCTCGATGCTCGGGCTCGCCAGCGTCCTGCACGCGCGCGGCACGCTCGTGGTGTGCTCCTGGGGGAACCAGCCGCTCGCGCCGCCCGAGTGGATCGCGCCGCTCGTCGACCCGCGGTGGATCGTCGAGGCGAAGGCGTTCCCCCGCTCGCCCGAGGTGATGGTCTGCCTCGACACCGCCTCGTCCGACCGGCTCGGCGTCCTCTCGGCGCAGCTCGCGCGGGCGGGCGAGGTGATCGTGATCGACCACCACAAGACGAATCCGGGATTCGGCTCGATCCTGGTGCTCGACCCTGCCGCCTCGTCCACGGCGGAGCTCGTCGTCCGGCTCGTCGAGCAGATGGGGAGCGAGCTCACCGACGTGGCGGCGGCGCTCCTGTACGCCGGGATCGTCACCGACACGGGCCGGTTCCAGTACGAGGCGACGACGCCCGAGACGCTCCGGGTCGCGGCGCTGCTGCGCGGGCGGGCCTTCGATCACGCGAGGCTCGCGCAGGCGCTCTTCGAGCAGAGCTCGGTGGGGTATCTCCGGCTGCTCGGCGTCGCCCTGGGGCGCCTGCAGCTCGATCCCGCGGCGAGCCTGGTCTGGACGTACCTGACGCAGTCGGACCTCTCCTCCTCCGGTGTGGACATCACCGAGACCGACGACCTCATCGACGTCGTGCGGACGGCGAGCGCGGCCGATGTCGCGTGCGTGCTGAAGCAGCAGCGGGACGGGCGCTTCAAGGTCAGCCTGCGCTCGCGAGGCGCCACGGACGTCGGAGCGATCGCGCTCACGAACGGCGGCGGGGGGCACCGGCTCGCTGCCGGCTACACCTCCGAGGCGGGGCTCGAGGACTCCGTGCGCGCGATCGTCCAAGCCCTCACCGCGTGAACGGCATCCTGCTCGTCGACAAGCCCGCCGGGATCACCTCGCACGACGCGGTCGATCTCGTGCGCCGGGCGCTCGGATCCCGCAAGGTGGGCCACGCGGGGACGCTCGATCCCGCGGCCACCGGCCTGCTCGTCGTCGGGGTGGGCGGGGCGACACGGCTCCTGAGGTTCCTGGGCGAGCTGCCCAAGCTCTACGAGGGAACGGGGGTCCTCGGGATCGAGACGACCACGCTCGACGCGACCGGTGAGATCGTTCGGCGGGCGCCGGTCGAGGTCACGGAGCCGGCCCTGCGGGCCGCCATGGCCGCGTTCGTCGGCTCGATCGAACAGGTTCCCCCCGCGTATTCGGCGGTCAAGGTGGCGGGCGAGCCGATGCACCGGGCGGCCCGGGCCGGACGGGCCGTCCAGGCCTCGCCGCGGAGGGTGACCGTCTACGCCTTCACCCTTCGACGGTTCCGCTCGCCCGCCTTCGAGTTCCGGGCGCGGTGCTCGGGCGGCACGTATGTCCGAACCCTGGTCGCCGATGTGGGGAGCGCCCTAGGGTGCGGAGCGCACCTGTCGGCGCTCAGGCGCACCGCGATCGGGCCGTTCTCCGTGGATGACGCGGACCCTCCGGCCGCGCCCGGTCCGCTCCGGCCGATCGAGGCGGCGGTCGCGCACCTCGCCGCGGTCCGCCTCGGGGAGGACGAGGCCGGGGCGGCCACGGACGGCCGGGTCCTCGGCCCCGCCGGCATCCCGGGGCCGTACCGGGCGCTCTCGCCCGACGGGACCTTGATCGGGATCTATCGCGACGACGGGCCGCGCGCGGTACCCGAGGTCATCCTGGCTCGGACCTGAGGGAGCATCCTGTACCCTCCGGGCATGGAGGTCATCCACGGCATCGACGCGCGTTCGTCGGCCGAATCCGGTCCCGGAACCGTGGTCACGATCGGCTTCTTCGACGGCGTCCACCGCGGGCATCGGGCGGTCCTCGAACGAACGGTCGCCGTCGCGCGCGAGCGCGGGCTCGACTCGGTCGCCGTCACGTTCGACCGGCATCCCCGCGAGATCCTTACACCGGGGAACGAGCCGATGCTCCTCACGACCCTCGAACGCAAGGCCTCCCTGATCGAAGCGCTCGGGATCGACAGGCTCGTCGTGCTCGCGTTCACCGAGGAGTTCTCGAGGTTGCCGGCGGAGGAGTTCGTCCAGCGCATCCTGGTCGATGGGCTCGCCGCCCGGCACGCGGTCGTCGGATCGAACTTCACGTTCGGGTACCGAGCCATGGGGACGCTCATGGTGCTGGCCGGGCTGGGCGAGGCCGGAGGGTTCTCCGTGGAGGGGGTCGGGCTCCTGCACCTTGGTGAGCGGTCCGTGTCGTCGTCGTCCATCCGCGAGGCGCTGGCCCGGGGGGACCTCACTTGGCCGACCGAAGCCCTCGGGCGACGGTACGTCGTCGACGGGATGGTGACGCGCGGCGCGGGCCGGGGGGCGGCGATCGGCTTTCCGACCGCGAACCTCGAGGTCCCGCCACGCATGCTGCTGCCCGGCGAGGGCGTGTACGCGGGCCGGGCGATCGCGGCCCCAGGGACGTTCGCCGCCGCGATCAACGTGGGCACGAACCCCACGTTCGGCGTCGAGCCGTTGCACGCCGAGGCCTTCCTCCTGGACTTCGCCGGGGACCTGCGCGGCGAGCCGATCGCGCTCGAGTTGTGGGAGCGGCTGCGAGACGAAGTGCAGTTCGAGTCCGCTGACGCGCTCGCCGCGCAGATCGCGTTGGACGTCGAACGCACCCGGGCCGTCGTGGGCGCGGACGCGGCGTCGAGGCCGTGAGCGGGCGGCACGCCCGGGCCATGAGCCGCCGATCGTTCCTGGCGGCGTGCGGCGCCCTCGTCGCGGCAGGGGTCGGGGGGCTCGCGCGGGCGCTCTGGCCCCGGTCGCGGGGCACGCCCGCTTCTGCCGCCTCGCCGCGCGCGCCAACCGTGGCATCTCCGCCGGCCTCTCCGACACCCGCCCCGACGCCGACTCCGTCCCCGGCCCGGCAGGCCCTGGTGATCCACGGCGCCGGCGACACGAACCTCGATCCCAACGTCGTCACCTCGCTGCGGACGCGCGGCTACGACGACGCTTGGTCGGGGATGCATGGCCTCTTCCAGAGAGACGACCTCACGGTTGTGAACTGCGAGTGCGCGGTCTCGAACCTGGGCACCAAGGTCCCGGGGAAGGCCTTCAACTTTCGGGGCGACCCGGCGGCGCTCCCGGCCATGCGGGCCGCCGGGGTCGACGTCGCGAACCTCGGCAACAACCACGCGTACGACTTCGGGCCCGCGGCGCTGCTCGACACTCGGAAGAACCTGCTCGCGAACGGGATCGCGCCGGTCGGCGCCGGCAAGGACGCGGTGGCCGCCAACGCGCCGAGCGTGTTCGAGGTGAAGGGTTGGACGATCGCCGTCGTCGGGTTCGACAAGGTCGTCGACCCGTTCCCGGAGGCGGTGGCCGGCCCGGGCCACCCGGGGACGGCCGATGGGCATGACGAGGACCGCATGGTCGCCGCGGTCCGAACGGCCAAGCGCGACGCCGACCTCGTGATCGTCGCCATCCACTGGGGGGTGCAGCTGGACACGCAACCCAGGCCGGACGACGTGCTCCTGGGCCGGCGGCTCGTCGACGCGGGCGCGGACGTGATCTTCGGCGGGCACGCGCACAGGCTGCAGCCGCTCGGAATGCACGCGGATCGCCCGATCTTCTACAGCCTGGGGAACTTCGTCTGGCAGAACCTCTCCGTCGCGGCCTCGACGACCGCGGTCGCCGAGGTCCGGGTCACGCCCAACGGGAGGGTCGTGCCCACGCTCCTCCCCGCGCGGATCGAACGGGACGGTCACCCGGTCCTCGTGTGATACGCTCCATGCGAACCGATGGCAGTGCTCAAGGAACAGAAATCCGCGCTGATCAGCGACTTTCGCCGCGGGGAGACCGATACCGGCTCGCCCGAGGTGCAGGTTGCCATCCTCTCCAAGCGCATCGAGGAGCTGACGGAGCACCTCAAGTCCCATGCCCGCGACCACCATTCGCGCCGGGGACTGTTGCAGCTCGTCGGGCGCCGGCGCCGGTTGCTCGACTACCTTCGCCGGGAGGACGTCGAGCGCTACCGCTCCCTGATCGCGCGCCTGGGGCTTCGTCGCTAGCGCCGACCGAAGGGAGCAGGCGGGGACCATCGCGAAACGGCACCACGAAGGAGTGACGGGAGTTCCTGCTCGAGGCCAGTTATCAGTTGCGATCCCCGGCGCACCGCCGCCGAGGACCACCACTGAGAACTGGCTCTCCGGCTCCACACTCCCCGAGCTCCTTGGACCAGGAGACCGGCCGCGGCGATCGCGGCCGACGTTCAAGGAGGAACGACCATGTTGAGATCCACGGTGAGCCTCGGCGGAGCCGAGCTCGTCCTCGAATCGGGGAAGCTCGCCGCGCAGGCGCAGGGCGCGTGCGTGGTGACGCTCGGCGAGACGCAGGTGCTCGCCACGTGCACGACCGCCAAGCCCCGAGAGGGCATCGATTTCTTTCCGCTGACGATCGACGTCGAGGAGCGCATGTACGCCGCGGGCAAGATCCCCGGCGGCTTCTTCCGTCGTGAGGGCCGGCCGTCGGAGACGGCGATCCTGACCGCGCGCCTCACGGACCGCCCACTCCGCCCGACCTTCAAGGACGGCTACCGCGACGAGGTGCAGGTCATCATCACGGTGCTCTCCGCCGACCTCGCGAACGCGTACGACATCCCCGCGATCAACGCCGCGGGCCTCGCCGTGTCGCTCGCCGGGCTTCCCTTCGACGGACCGATCGGAGCGGTGCGCGTCGCCCTCATCGGCGGCACTTGGAAGGTGAACCCGACGTACCAGGAGCTCGAGCTCGCCACGTTCGACGTGGTCGTGGCGGGTCGCAAGAACGACCAAGCCCAGGTGGACGTGCTCATGGTCGAGGGCGAGGCGCCGGAGGGCTCGTGGGAGCGTATCGCCGGGGGCGGCGGGACGCCGCCGACCGAGGAGGTCGTGGCGGACGGCCTCGAGGTCGCCAAGGGACACATCGCGGCGATCATCGACGCGCAGCGGGCCTTCGTCGCCCAGGCGGGCGTCACGCCCAAGCCGTTCGAGCCGACCCCGGCGTACTCGGCGGAGACGTGGTCGGCGGTCCAGGGGTTCGCGGGCCCGCGGCTGGCGGCGGCGCTCGTGCCCGGCAAGACCGAGCGCGAGGCGAACCTCGACGGGCTGAAGGACGAGCTGAAGGCCCACCTCCTCTCCGAGTGGGGCGAGGAGGCGTTCGCCGCCCGCGCGGGTGAGATCTCGCCCGCGTTCAAGGAGCTGCAGAAGCAGGCGATGCGCGGCCGCGTCGTCCGCGAGGGCACCCGGTTGGACGGCCGGCGGCCCGACCAGATCCGCGATCTCTCGGCCGAGGTCGGCCTGATCCCGCGGGCGCACGGGTCGGGCCTCTTCCAGCGGGGCGAGACCCAGGTCCTGAACGTGACCACGCTCGGGATGCTCCGGATGAACCAGATGATCGACACGCTCGACCCCGAGGACTCCAAGCGCTACATCCACCACTACAACTTCCCGCCGTTCTCGACGGGCGAGGTCGGCCGCGTCGGGAGCCCCAAGCGCCGCGAGATCGGGCACGGCGCGCTCGCCGAGCGGGCGCTCGTGCCGGTCGTCCCGGACGAGGACGAGTTCCCCTACACGCTCCGGCTCGTGTCGGACGTGCTCTCGTCGAACGGCTCGACGTCCATGGCCTCGGTCTGCGCCTCGACGCTCTCGCTCATGGATGCGGGCGTGCCGATCAAGGCGCCGGTCGCCGGCATCGCGATGGGCCTGATCGCCGAGGGGGGCGAGTTCGTCACCCTGACCGACATCCTCGGGGCCGAGGATGCGCTCGGCGACATGGACTTCAAGGTGGCGGGCACCCGGGACTTCGTGACCGCGCTCCAGCTCGATACGAAGGTCACGGGCCTCCCCGCCGAGGTGCTCGCCGGCGCGCTGAAGCAGGCGAAGGACGCTCGCATGTTCATCCTGGAGACGATGCTTCGCACGATCCCGGAGCCGCGTCGCGAGCTGTCCCTGAAGGCGCCGCGGGTCATCATGAAGCAGATCCCCGTGGACAAGATCGGCGAGGTGATCGGGCCGAAGGGCAAGCGGATCAACGAGATCATCGCGCTCACCGGTGCCGACATCGACATCGAGGACGACGGGCGCGTGTTCATCGGCTCGCGCGAGGGCGCGGGCGCCGAGAAGGCCGTCGAGATGATCGAGGCTCTGGTCAACCCGCACATGCCCGAGGTGGGCGAGCGCTACGACGGGACGGTCGTGAAGACGGCGACGTTCGGGGCGTTCGTCAACATCCTGCCGGGGCGTGACGGCATGGTCCACATCTCGAAGCTCGGCCGCGGCAAGCGCCTGTCCTCGGTCGAGGAGGCCGTGAACGTGGGGGACAAGCTCACGGTCGAGATCGACAAGATCGAGCAGGACCAGATGGGCCGGACGAAGGTGAGCTTGAAGCCGGTCGGCGAGGGCTGGGATCCTCCGGAAGGCGGCTGGCCGCGCGTCGAGGGCGAGGACCCCGAGC
>JACXTT010003104.1_pt1 | contig 25910 bp, 23 predicted proteins | sample 9270951 | NCBI WGS metagenome assembly JACXTT01 (sample SAMN15532306, study PRJNA645909) | rock metagenome | isolation source: weathered quartz diorite | place: Puerto Rico | collected 2017-06-21
AAAAAAATGGGGGGCGCTGTACTGGTTCCGCTGCCCGTCGGCCCGCCTGCCCGGCTCGCGCTTCCGCGTGGAATCCAGCGAACCCGGCACTACCGCCGTCATTTTAGCCGGGAAACCGGCACCGTAAACGCCACTGTGTTCAGCTTGCCGTTCCGCTGGAACTGCACCCACAAACGATAGACCGCCTCCCGAGGGAAGAACAGGTTGAACTGCGCCTGCGGGCCGCCGTCCGCGATCTCCGGATGAGTGTGGATGGCGTCCAGCAGGTCGTCGCTCACGGCCAGCAGGTGCCCCCAGGCGCCGAGGTAGCGTTCGAGCCCGTCGGCCGGCTTGAGACGAAAGAAGAGCAGCGTTTTCTTGCCGGCGATCGGCTCGGGCGGGTCCATCTGCAGCTCTACTTCCAGGTTTTCGCCGCGCTGCGGCGTCAGATTTGCCGCCAGCGTCGCGGCCGCCAACGGCTTGTCGAAGCCGACAGTGACCAGCGTCAGCGGCGTCATCTGGGGTGTGCCGCCGGTGGGGTAGAAATCCGTTAGCATCCGGTAGACGCCCGGCTTGGGAAGCATGGCTTCCAGCACAAAACTCGCCCCATCGGCCGACCGCTCCGGATGCACATGCTCGAAGTGCTGCAGATCGGCACTGAAAAGGAACAGGTGAAACAGTTTCTCGTGGACCGTTTCAAAGTTGGTCACCGGCTTCCCCGACTTGGGATCGAAAATCCGGAACTCGAACCTAAGCGGCGTGCCGGCCGGCGCTGCCGCGGGCGAGACCGTCAGCGTCACCGGATACTCTACGAATTCTTTGATCCCCGGCTCCAGCTTCATGCCGCATTTGGAGCATTGCCCCGGCAGCTTCGCCCGAACCTCGGGGTCCATGGGGCAGGTCCACTCGACGGGTCCGGGTGGAGCTTCCTTGTCCTGCGAGGCTTCCTGCGAGGCTTTCTGCGCAAATAGCCCCCCGGCCAGCGCCAAAAACGCTACGGCTCGAAAGGCCATACCGCCGTGGTGGTGTAGCCGCCGTCCACTGGAATGATCTGGCCCGTGATGTAATCGGACCCTCTGCCGCTCAGAAACACGGCCAGGGGTGCGATGTCCTCCGGAGTTCCCGTGCTCGGGTTGGCCTGCAATCCGCGCAGCCACTCCTTCATTTTAGGCTGCTGCCACATCGCCCGGTTCAGATCGGTGACGATGAAGCCCGGCGCGATGCAGTTCACCTGGATGTTGTGGCGCCCCCACTCGGCCGCCAGCACTTTGGTGAGTTGCCCCAGCGCCCCTTTGGTGATGGCGTAGACTGAAAGATACGGCAGCCCCAACAGCGACATCAGGCTGCCGATGTTGACGATCTTGCCGCCCTGCCCTCTCGCCACCATCTTGGCGCCCACCAGTTGCGTCAGCTTGACGATGCCGTGCAGGTTGGTCTGCAGGATGCGCTCGTACTCTTCGGCGGTGTATTCGGCGAAATGCTTGCGGATGTTGGTGCCGCTGACGTTGACCAGGATGTCGACGTCGCCGGCGGCCTCGGCCGCGGCCTGAATCGACGCCGTTTCAGTGACATCCAGCCGGAGCGTCCGGGCCTTGCCGCCCGCCGCGCGGATCGCCGCCGCCTCCTGTTCCAGCTTGTCCACCGAGCGCGCGGCCAGGATCGTATCCGCGCCCGATTCGGCCGTCAGCTTGGCGATCGCCAGGCCAATGCCACGGCTCGCGCCAGCCACCAGCGCAGTCTTTCCTTGGAGAGAGAAAATTTCGGTCATAAGGTTGAATTGTCAGTGTAATAGATCCAGCAGGCGGTCCGCTGACGTAATCCTGATGTTGTATGCCCATTGCCATGCGATGCCTATGGCTGTGCCTGAGCTGGTTATGGCTGACATCCGGGACGCTGGCCGCCCAGCGTCCCAGTCCCGTTGCCGGCCTCCGCACGGACCAGCAGATTGAGGCTTACCAGAAGATGCTCGCCGCGCACCCCGGTGACCCTCGCCCTCAAAACCTGCTGGCCAAAGCCTACCTGCAAAAAGTGCGCGAATCAGCCGACTTCAGCTACCTCGATCGCGCCTCGAAACTGGTGGACCACGTCATCGAGTCCGACGCCGGGAATTACGACGCCATGCGCCTTCGGACGGAGATCGAACTGGAGCGCCACAACTTCGTCCAGGCCGCCGAGTACTCCGAGGAGCTGACGAAAATCGCGCCCAACGATCCCTGGAACTGGGGCACGCTGGGCGACGCCTCCATGGAACTGGGGAATACCGAACGCGCCGGGCAAGCCTACGCGCGGATGATCCAGCTCCGGCCGAACCTGGCCAGCTACAACCGGCTGTCCTACTACTTGTGGGTGACCGGCGATCCTGCTGGGGCCGTCTCGGCGATGGAGAAGGCGATCGCCGCCGGAAGCGTTCAGGCGGAGCATGTGGCCTGGTGTCTCGTCGATCTCGGCAACCTGTATTTCAAGCTCGGCCGGCTGGACGAAGCCGGGCAGGCTTTCTCGCGGGCACTGGCCGCCTTTGCCGGCTACTCCCCGGCCTACGCCGGACTCGGCCGCGTGGAGGCCGCGCGCGGGAGCAACCAGGCGGCCATTGAGCGGTTCCAGCGCGCCCAGGCGGCAGTGCCGCTACCGGAGTATGCTGCGGCGCTGGAATCGCTCTACCTCCGCGCCGGCAAACCTGCCGAAGCCCGCAAGCAGCTTGAGTTGATCGACGTGGTCGATACCATGGCGCGAGCGCAAGGCGAGAAAACGGACCGCAAGCTGGCTGTCATTTATGCCGACCGCGGACGGAAACTCGACCGGGCTCGCCACCTGGTTACCGAAGAACTGAAGGTCCGCCACGACGTGTACACCTACGACGTGCTGGCCTGGGTGCTGTTCCGAAACGGGAACCCGGAGGATGCGGAGGCGCCGGCGCGCCGGGCGCTGTCGCTGGGAACGGAGGAGCCGGCTTTTTTCTACCACGCCGGACGCATCCTGCTGGCGCTGGGCAAAACCGAGGAAGGCTCGAAGCTTCTGCGGCGCGCTTTAGAGTTGAACCCGGAGTTCGATATCGCCGAAGCAGCGCAGGCCCGTGCCGTCTTGGGCGCGGCAATGCAGCCTTCGGGGCGGTGAAGCGCACATCCCCAAAAGTACTATAGCCATCTACACCTCGGATAGAAACGCCCACGAAAAACAAAGTTAGCGCACCATATGTGATGACAAACCAACAATAGACGATAAGAATCAGGCGGCTGCTGGCTTCAGAACGATGTCACCCTTAGCATTTGTTTCCCGCGTGAAATCTCAGCCATCAGGACTTCTTCCCCATCCACCTTCACGTTTGGCCGCAAATTCGGAGCGCTTTCGAGGGCAGTTGTACGCCCCTGGCACGTCGCCTTTCAAGTCAGAGTGTTCTCGGGCTCTGGCGGGTCGAATCAAGCATGATCGGAAGGCTGGCCTACGTCCCGTGGGTGCGTTGTTCAGCGGTAAGGCTCGCTGGTCCAGTATTGCACGAAGGAGCGGCCCTAAATAGAGCCGACTAACTGCCTAGCGGGGCCAATTCCTTATTCCATCGGAAGCCTTAGGACAATACACCACGTCAATTTGCCGGTCAGTATTGCCCTGTGTCTTTAACGCCGATAAGAGAAACCAGCAGGGATAATCGGCAATGCAGACAATACCTTCAGAAGTAGCGCTGGTGGGTTCCTACGACTACCGCCTGGTCACCCTGTCCGTATTGATCGCGATGTTCGCTTCCTACGCCGCGCTCGACCTCGGCGGGCGCGTCACAGCCTCACGCGGACGGCTTCGATTGATTTGGCTTACGGGCGGCTTCGTAGCAATAGGAACTGGCATCTGGTCGATGCGCTACATCGGCATGCTCGCCTACAGTCTGCCGGTAACCGGCTACTACAATTGGCCCGAGGTTTGGCTGTCCCTCCTGGCGGCCATCCTGGCATCGACTGTGGCGCTGTTCGTCGTCAGCCGCAATGCAATGGGGCCGCTGTGCGCCGCCATTGGTGGGCTCCTTATGGGAACCGGCATCGCAGCCATGCACTACATCGGCATGGACGCGATGCGTCTACCGGCAATGTGTCACTATTCATTCGGGTTGGTGGTTCTGTCTGTCGTCCTGGCGATTTCGCTGGTCGCCCCTCTAACCTTCCGCTTGCGGAGTCAGACCAAGTCCATGGGTTGGCGGAAACTGGCCAGCGCGCTACTAATGGGTGCGGCGATCCCGGTCATGCACTACACCGGTATGGCTGCGGTCACCTTCATGCCGGTCTCCGGGAGCGTGGACCTAACCTACTCCTTGGAGGCCTGCTGGAATTCATTCGGTCTGCCGGTCGCGATGGATCCAAGCTGATAAACGCACAACTCGTCTGCTGAGTCGCCTATGATTAATGACCAAGAACTCATCCCGGGCGCGGTTAATGTGGTTGCCGGCGGACACCACAGGCAGAGTGAAAAAATATTCCGCCTGGCGGTGGAATCAGCGCCAAACGCCATTGTCATCGTGGATCAGGGGGGCAAGATTCTGGTTGTCAATGCTCAGACAGAAAAGCTGTTTGGCTACCAGCGAGAAGAACTCCTCGGGCAGGAAGTGGAAATTCTGATTCCGGGTCAGTTTCGCGCCAAGCATCCGGACCACCGGTCGGATTTCCAGACCGAACCTCGCGCGCGGGCGATGGGCGCGGGCCGCGATCTCCACGGACTGCGCAAGGACGGCAGTCAGTTTCCAGTCGAGATCGGCCTGAATCCGATTCATGTTGATGGCGGCGTTTGCGTCATCAGCTCCATTGTTGACATTACTGAACGCAAGCGCGCCGAGCAGATGTTCCGCCTGGCCGTCGAGGCGGCGCCGAATGCCATGGCGATGGTGAATCAGGAGGGAATGATCGTCCTGGTCAATGCCCAGACCGAAAAAATGTTCGGATACCCGCGCTCGGAACTCATCGGCCGGGAAGTTGAAATGCTGATTCCCGCGCAGTTCCGCGCCCGGCATCCGGAGCATCGGGCCGCCTTCCTGCGGGAACCTCATGCCCGGGCGATGGGCGCCGGCCGCGACCTCTATGGGCTTCGCAAGGACGGGACGCAGTTCCCCATCGAGATCGGTCTGAATCCTTTGCTCGTGGAGGACGGCCTGTGGATTCTCAGTTCCATCGTCGATATTACGGAGCGCAAACGCATCGAGCAGGAATTGCGCCTCAGGGAAGAGTTATTCCGGCTGCTGGTCGAAAACATCAAGGATTACGGGATACTCATGCTGGATCCCGAAGGCCGTATCCGAAGCTGCAACGCCGGGGCCGAATCCATCCATGGATTCCCCGCCGAGGAGATCGTCGGCCGGCATATCTCGGTGTTCTATTCCCCCGAGGACGCCGCGGACGGTCTGCCGGCCAAGCTGCTCCGGAAGGCCGGGGCCGAGGGCCGCGCCGAGAGCGAGGGCGTCCGTATGCGTAAGGACGGCTCCCGGTTCTGGGCCCACAGCGTCATCACCGCGGCGCCGGACGCGAGCGGCGGCCTGTACGGATTCGTCAAAGTCACTTACGATATCACCGAGAGAAAACGGGTGTACGAAGAGATCGCGCGCCTCAATCAGAACCTCGAGCGGCGCGTCCTCGAACGAACCGAGGAATTGACTTCGGCAGTCGCCGACCTGGAGGCTTTCTCTTATTCCGTGGCCCACGATCTCCGGGCGCCGCTACGGCAGATCGCCGGTTTCTCGACGATCTTCGCCGAAGATTACGGGGAGATGTTCGATGAGGAGGCCCAGCGGCTCCTGAAGAAGATCCAAAGCGGGGCCGAGCACATGGGGCACCTCATCGACGGCCTGCTGAACCTGGGGAGAATCGGAAGGCAGCCATTGACAGTCCGTTCGATGGCGGTTAACGACCTTGCCGCGCTGGCCATCGAGGACATCCGGACGGAGTGTGAGGGCCGGGAAATCGACTGGCAGATCGAACCGCTGGGCCGGATCGCCTGCGAGCCGATCTTGATCAAGCAGGTGTTCGTCAACCTGTTTTCGAACGCCCTCAAATACTCGCGTCTTCGGCCCGGAACCGTGATTCAGGTATCCAGAAGCACGGCTGGGAAGGAAGCGGTCTTCAGCGTTCAGGACAACGGCGCTGGTTTCGATATGAGGTACGAAGGCAAACTGTTCAAGGTTTTCCAGCGCCTTCACCGAATGCAGGACTATGAGGGAACCGGGGTGGGACTGGCCACGGTTCACCGGATTATTCGCAAGCACGGCGGCAGGGTTTGGGCCACGGGAGAGCCGGACCGCGGCGCTACTTTTTTCTTCGCGTTGCCAGACGGAGTGCCAGATTGAGGAGCATATGAACGGCGATATCGAAATTTTGCTTGTAGATGACAGCTCTTCGGACGTCGAGTTGACGATGCGTGAGTTGCGAAAACATAAACTGGCGAACCGTATCCAGGTCGCCGAAGACGGCGAGGAGGCGTTGGATTACCTATTCCGGCGCGGCAGGTATTCTGGACTTCCTCTGACGGACCGGCCCAAAGTGATCCTTCTGGATCTCAACCTTCCCAAGGTCGACGGGCTGGAAGTGCTGAGAGCGATCCGCGGCGATCCGAGAACGATGTCGATTCCGGTGGTGATCCTTACCTCGTCCAAGGAGCAGCAGGATCTCATCAAAGGTTATCGGCTGGGAGTGAACGCCTTCATCCAGAAGCCGGTGGATTTTGAACAGTTCCGCAAGACCATCCGGGACATCGGAATGTTCTGGCTGGTGGTAAACCTTCCTCCGCCAACCGAGGTTTTTGAAACTGGGGAGGCTGTACCGGCGGGTTCCACTCCGGGGCTGTAGGCTCCGTCTGGGTGTAGCCGGGTCGCGCGCGTCAGCGAGCGGTCCGGGTTACTCTTAAACGGCGCGCGTGCGCCGCCCGGCCACCGCGCTCTCCGACCTCACCGGCTGCTTGCGCGGCGGCGCTTCCAACCTTCGCACCTGGTCCGTCACGCAGACCAAGAACATAGGCTGCCGCGCGTTCTTCAGGATGTCGATGATCCGGTCGTGCGAATCCTCCAGATAAATCGACTTGCCGTCCGTCAGCAGGTGCACCTCTGCGTCGCCCGCCACCGCGTCGGCCAGGCGCTTGCCCATCTCCTTCTGCAGGTAGCGGAGAACGCGCCGGATCTTCTGAAGCGAAAAGCCCTTCCGCCTCAGCTCGGCGATCACCGTGACTTCCACTACCTCCACCGCCGAGTACACCCTGCGGTGCCCGTCATGGCGCGGCGATACTACGTTTTTTTCGTCCCACCACTGCAACTGGCGCAGACTCACGCCGGAGATCCGGGACACCTCGTTGCTCGTGTAGATCGCCCGGTTTGCGCCGTTCGAGTCGGGGCGCGTCTGGCGGTTGGCAGTGCGGGCCTTTTTTGTTTTGAACATTTGTCGCCGCTTCCGTTTCAGGAGTCTGGAGCCATCTTGGATTGTATCCCGGCTGGCGGCAGAGTCAAGGTCTAATTTGCGAAGAGGTACTACTTCATAAATACCCCGGAGTCCATTGCTTGGTAACGGTTTATAGGCAGAAGAGACGTAGCCCGGCCGATCCCTCCGCCCTTACCCGCCGCCAACGAATTGAACGATCTCCAACTGCGCCCCCGCCCCTAGGGGTGTCGAGTCCCACAGCGCCCGCTTCACGATCCTCCGGTCCAGTTCCACGGCCACCCGCTCCGGGTCCAGCCCGAGGTGGCCGAGCAGCCCGAGCAGCGTCAGCCCGGCCGGGATTTCCCGGCGTTCGCCGTTGATCGTCAGCCCTACGATTGGTTGACACTCCATTTCGGGAACCATTATAGTCAAGATTACACAACTGAAGTTCTGAACTCCCAGCGAGCAAATGCCAGCTTCCTATCACGAGCTTTATTTCCCTGTCTTGGTGCAGGCCGCCATCGCGCTCCTGGTAGGCGTGGCCCTGCGGCTGCTGTCCCAACTGGTCGGGAGGCGAGTCAAAAACGCCGTTAAAGACCTTCCCTACGAGTGCGGCATCGCTCCCACCGGCTCGGCCCGGGAGCGGTTCAGCGTCAAGTTTTACCTCGTGGGCATGCTGTTCATCGTGTTCGACATCGAAGCCGTCTTCCTCTATCCGTGGGCCGTCGTCTTCAGGGAGCTGAAGATGTTCGCCTTCGTGGAGATGCTGGTGTTCATTATTTTGCTTCTGGCCGGCTTCTTCTACATCTGGAAGAAGGGGGCGCTCGACTGGGCGGCCGACGCCGGACGGGAGAAGAACTAAATGCAGGTTCCCGAACAGATTCAGCCCTATGCGGTGGAGAGCAAATTCGACCGCGGAGAACTGACCGTCTGGGTGGCGCCGGAAAAGCTCCTGGAAGCCTGCAGCATTCTCAAGAACGATCTCCGTTTTGTACGGCTCAGCGACGTGACGGCAGTGGACTGGTTTCCCCGCGAGCCGCGCTACGAGGTGGTCTATCACCTGCACTGCCTGGAGCGGAAGGAGCGGATGCGTCTGAAGGTTCGCCTGGCCGGGGAGAACGCGCAGGTGGACTCGGCAACCGCCGTCTGGCGGTCCGCCAATTGGTATGAGCGCGAAGTGCTCGACCTGTTCGGCATCCAGTTCCGCAATCACCCCGACCCGCGCCGGATCATGATGCCGGACGAATGGGTGGGCCACCCCCTCCGCAAGGATTACCCCGTGGAGGGCTACAAGTAGTCCTGAGTTAACCAATAGTTAACCAAAATGAGCGACGCCGACAAGAGCGCACTACTCACCGAGCCAAGCGAAGCGGAGCTGCAGCCGGAAGAAAATCCCAAGCCGCGGCACATGGTCCTCAACATGGGACCCCAGCACCCGTCCACGCACGGCGTGCTTCGCTTGCTGCTGGAGCTTGAAGGCGAGACCATCATCAGCTCGGTTCCCGACATCGGCTACCTGCACACCGGGATTGAGAAGGAGTTCGAGGCCAAGTTCTATCAGCAGGGCGTCACCTTGACCGATCGCGTGGATTACCTTGCCCCGCTCTCGAACAATCTCTGCTACTGCCTGGCAGCCGAGAAACTGCTGGGCCTGGAAGTGCCGGAGATGGCGCAGTGGATGCGCGTGAGTTTAACCGAATTCACGCGGCTGCACAGCCATCTGGTCTGGCTGGCAACCCACGCCATGGACATCGGCGCGATGAGCGTGTTCCTCTACTGCTTCCGCGAGCGCGAAAACATCCTGCGCATTTTCGAGATGTTCTCCGGCCAGCGAATGATGACCAGCTATTTCCGCATCGGTGGGCTCGCCCTGGAGCCTCCGCGGGGCTGGCAGCACCGGGTCAAGGCTTTCATCGATACGTTCCCGAGCTGTGTGGACGAGTACGAAGACCTGCTGACCAACAACGCAATCTGGATCGGGCGAACCAAGGGCGTCGGCTTCATCTCAGTGGAAGATATGCTGGATCTCGGAGTCAGCGGGCCCATGCTGCGCGCCGCGGGCATCGGCTGGGACACTCGCAAGGACGAGCCCTACAGCAGCTACGACAAGTTTCAGTTCGAGGTTCCGGTCCGCACCGAGAACGACGTGTACGCGCGATACCTTGTCCGTCTCGCCGAAATGCGGGAGAGCGCTAAGATTATCCGCCAGGCTCTCGAAGGAATGCCATCCGGGCCGCATACGGCCGAGGCGCCGAAAGTGGTTCTGCCGGAGCGGGAAAAGATGAAGACTCAGATGGAGTCTCTCATCCACCATTTCAAGATCGTCACAGAAGGCTTCCGTGTTCCTCCGGGCGAGGTTTATCAGGTGATCGAATCGCCCCGTGGGGAACTGGGCTATTACATGGTCAGCGATGGTACCTCGAAACCGTACCGCGTTCACATCCACGGGCCCAGCTTCGGCAACCTGCAGGCCCTGCCGACTATGATCTACCGTACCCTGATCGCCGACGTGATCGCGTCCCTGGGCAGCATGGATTTCGTGCTCGGAGACACCGACCGCTAAGACAGATTTGTACCGCGAAAGCCGGTTCGCTCTTCGCGCCTGACTGAACGACGATGACTTTTTCGCCTGAGCTTGAAGCAAAGTTTGAAAAGATGCTCGCCAGCTACCCGCCCGGGCGGCAGCGCTCGGCCGTGATTCCGATGCTCCTCTACGCCCAGGACGAGCTGGGGTGTGTCAGCGACGAACTGGTGAACGAGGTGGCCCGGCGCTGTAAGGTGCTCCCGATTCAGGTGGAAGAGGTGCTGACCTACTACACCATGCTGCGCCGGAAGCCGATGGGCAAGGCACACGTCCAGATTTGCACCAACATTTCCTGCATGTTGCTGGGCTCCGAGGATCTGTGGGAGCAAGCCAAGAAGAAGTTGGGAATCGGGAACAAGGAAGTGACCGCCGACGGGCTGGTGTCGCTGGAGGAAGTGGAGTGCATCGGGGCCTGCTCCTGGGCGCCCGCGCTGATCGTCAACTACGAGTTCCATCATCACGTGACGGCTGAGAAACTGGACCGGCTGCTCGAATCTCTCGGGGCGCTGGGGAAGAAAAACTAAGATTGGCTTTGAACACGCTTGCTTTGAATAAACTTGCTCTGAAAAGCTTGCTCTGAATAAAAATGCTCTTTAACGAACCGAGTCCGCACGAAGTCCGGGTTCTCTCCAAGCGCTTCGACCTCCCCAACAGCGCTTCGCTAGACACCTATGTGGCCACCGACGGCTATAAGGCTTTCCTCAAAGCTGCCGCCATGACGCCCAAGGACATCATTGAGGAAGTCAAGGTTTCGAACCTCCGCGGACGCGGCGGCGCGGGCTTTCCCACGGGCTTGAAGTGGAGCTTCGTCCCCAGGGACTCCCCTAAGCCCAAATACATCGTCGTGAACGCCGACGAAGGCGAGCCCGGCACCTGTAAGGACCGCGTGCTGATGGAACTGGACCCGCATCAGCTCATCGAAGGCATTATGATTGCCGGGCTGGCCGTGGGCTCCCACGCCGGCTACGTCTACATCCGCGGCGAGTACCGCTACCTGATCGATATCATGGACAGGGCCATCGCCGAGGCCTACAAGGCAGGCTGGCTGGGCAAGAACATCAAGGGCACCGGGTTCGACTTCGAGTGCTACACACACACCGGCGCCGGATCCTACGAATGCGGCGAGGAATCCGCGCTCCTGGAGTCGCTCGAGGGCAAACGCGGCCAGCCGCGCATCCGGCCGCCGTTCCCCGCTGTGGTCGGCGCGTTCCAATGCCCCACGATTCTCAATAACGTGGAGACGTTCTGCGCGGTGCCGGCCATCATACTGGGCGGCGGCGCGGCGTTTGCCGCTCTGGGAATTCCCAAGGCCGGTGGAACCAAACTTACCTGCCTCAGCGGGCACATCAACAAGCCCGGCGTTTATGAGCTTCCGCTGGGCTACCCCGTCGACCGCATGATCAACGATGTCGGCGGTGGCATGCGCGGGAAGAAAAAGATCAAGGCGTTCATTCCGGGAGGCTCCTCCTGCCCGGTCCTTTCGGGCAACGAGCTGGAAGGCCTCACCATGGATTACGACGCCATGGCCAAGAGAGGCTCCATGCTCGGATCGGGCGGCGTAGTGATCATGGACGAAGACACCGACATGGTCAAAATGGCGCTTCGTATCATGCGTTTTTACCAGCACGAGAGCTGCGGCTGGTGCATCCCCTGCCGGGAGGGTACGGCCTGGATCAACAAAATTCTCACCAGAATCGACGGCGGCATGGGGACCACCACCGACATCAACCTGGTCGGGGAGCTGGCCAAAGGGATGCTCGGCCGGACGTTCTGCCCGCTGGGCGACGCGGCAGCGCTACCGACCATCTCCATTGTGGAGAAGTTTCGCGACGAGTTCGAATCCTACGTCGCGCATCAACCGCTGCCGCGCGGCGAACAGCGGCTGCTGCAGATTACGGCGTAGACGGAAAAGCACATGGCGGATCTGGTCAAACTGACGATCGACGGCAAAGCGGTGGAAGCGCCTCCCGGCACGTTGCTCATCGACGCGGCAAAGCGCGCGGGCATCGAAATTCCGGCTTTCTGCTACTACGAGGGTCTCACGCTGCAGGCCGCCTGCCGCATGTGCCTGGTGGAAATCGAGAAAGCGCCCAAGCTCCAGGCTTCCTGCACGGTGCCGGTGGCCGAAGGCATGATCGTGCGCACCGAATCGCCCAAGGTTGCCGAAGCGCGCAAGGGCATGCTCGAGTTCCTGCTGACCAACCATCCGCTGGATTGCCCGGTCTGCGACAAGGGCGGCGAGTGCGAATTGCAGGATATGGTTTTCCGCTACGGTGCGGGCGAAAGCCGCTTCAACGAAGCTAAAGTCCACGTGGACGAAAAGCAGTGGTCGCCGGTGGTCTTTTACGACGCGCCGCGCTGCATCCTCTGCTACCGCTGTGTGCGCATCTGCGACGAAGGCATGGGCGTGAACGCGCTCGGCATCGTCAACCGGGGCGTCCATTCCGAAATCGCCCCCAACCACGACGACCACCTGGAGTGCGACGAGTGCGGCATGTGCATCGACATCTGCCCGGTGGGCGCGCTGACCTCCGGCGCGTACCGCTACAAGACGCGCCCCTGGGAGATGGAGCACGTCGGGACCATATGCACTCACTGCGGCGACGGCTGCAAGACCACACTTGGCGTGCGGAACAACGAAATCATCCGCGGCAACAACCGCGACCGCACTGGCCTCAACGGCGAGTTTCTCTGCGTGAAGGGCCGCTACGCCTTCGACTTCAACCATCATCCGGAGCGGCTGCAATCGCCGCTGATGAAAGTGGGTGGGAAGCTGGAGCCGGTGTCCTGGGCGCAGGCGCTCGGCGCGGTGGCGGCGAAGTTCGGCGAGGTAAAGGCGCGGAGCGGAAAGTTCGGCGTCATCGGCTCCACGCGCACCACCAACGAGGAGAATTATTACCTCCAAAAGTTGGCGCGCCAGGGACTCGGCACGTCGAACATCGATCACTACCGGTCGGGCGATGTTGTCACCCTGATCGATGCCCTCAGCGGCCGCGCCAGCGCCAGCCTGGCCAAGGCCGAGGATCTGTACTCTGCCGCCGCGGTCCTGGTGCTGGGTGCGGACCTGGCCCTGGAGCATCCGTTCCTGTCCTATCAGATACGCGCGAACTGGCGTCATCACCATGCGGCCGTTTACGCTGTTACTGCCGGAGAAGTGCGGGAGGACCACTATGCGGCCGGCGCGTTGCGCTGCGCTCCGGGCGGCGAGCTGGACTCGGTGGAGGGTCTGCGCGACAAACTCTCCAAGGCCCGCGATCTGGTGATCGTATTCGGTGACGCCGTGAAGGGCGACGGCGTCCGGCGCCTGGCCGATTTCGGCTCCTCGCTGGGCATTCCGGTGAAGTACATCTGCCTGGTGGATTACGCCAACTCGCGCGGCGCGGTGGACATGGGCATGCTGCCCGAGCTGCTGCCCGGGTACAAGCCCGCAGAAGAAGGCGGCCTGACGCTTCCCGAGATACTGGCGGCGGAAGATCTGGACGTTCTCTGGGTGGTGGGTGCCAATCCGCTCAAGAATTCCAAGCTCGGATCGAGAAGCGCCTTCATCGTCGTGCACGAAATGTTCCTGACGGAAACGGCACAGGCTGCCGACGTCGTATTCCCGGCTTCTTCGGCTTACGAAAAAACCGGCACAGTGACCAACGTCACTGGCGAAGTGCAGCTTCTGAGGCAGGGTCCGCAAACGATGGGGACCAAGCCGGACCTGGAAATCATCGGCCTGATCGCCAGGGAGATGGGGCTGGCCGCGCGGATGGGACCCTGGACACCGGAGAAAGTGTTCAGCGAAATCCGCTCCAAGGTGTCCGGCTACAACCTTTCGCTGGCCGACGTCGCTGCCGGGGCAGCTCCCACGGCGCCAGTCAACGGACGCGTCGCGGTGCCGTCGCGCGCCGACCTGGTTCACTCCTCGCATGACGGGTTATTCAGTTCAGGCACGCTGGGCCGCTATTCAAAGGTCTTGCATTCGGTTCTGGAAAACCGGAGCGCCCGCTGATGAATTTTTACCTCGTCTCCCTGATCAAAGCCGGTTTGGTAGCCTTCGTCCTGGTGACGGTGGCCGCCTACCTGGTGTGGGTAGAGCGCAAAGTGCTGGCCCACATCCAGCTTCGAATGGGACCCAGCCGCGTGGGCCCGCACGGGCTGCTGCAGCCGCTGGCCGACCTGATCAAGCTGATCGCCAAGGAAGGCTTCACGCCGCCTTACGTCTTCAAATTTTTCTACAATCTGGCGCCGTTCCTGGCCGTGTTCATGGCGCTGCTGTCCATCTGTGTCATCCCGTTTGGGGCGGAGCTCAATATCTTTGGCGTCAAAACCTGGGCCCAGCTCACCGACCTCAACGTGGGCGTGCTGTTCATCCTGGCGATTTCTTCGATGGGCGTTTACGGCATCGCGCTGGCTGGATGGGCGTCGAACAACAAATACGCGCTCCTGGGCGGTTTGCGCAGCTCGGCGCAGATGATCAGCTATGAATTGCCCATGACGCTGGCCATCGCCGCTCCGCTCCTGATGGTGAATTCGCTCAGCCTGCGCGAGATTTGCCAGGCCCAGGGCGGGTTCTACCTCGGCCTCATCCCGCGCTGGACCATTTTTCAGGCGCCTGCGCCGCAGATCTTCAGCTTCTTCATCTTCCTGATCGCCGGATTCGCCGAAACCAATCGCATTCCCTTCGACCTTCCGGAAGCCGAGAATGAGCTGGTGGCCGGTTTCCACACCGAATATTCCAGCATGAAATGGGCGTCGTTCTTCACGGCGGAGTATTGCAATATAACCACCGTCGCCTGCATGACCACCATCCTGTTTCTCGGTGGATGGCATCCGCCCTTCGATCCCAAGTACGGCTCGAATTTCATTCCCACCCTCGTGTTGCTTCTGTTTGCCGGAATCAGTTTCTATCACGGGACGCAGCCCGCGCACAAAATCGACCGCTACTCGTTCCCGGTGTTCGGCGCTATCTTCGCCGGGTTGGGCCTGTTTCTGCTGATTCCGGCCGTGGCTGTCAACGCCATGCCGATTGTCTGGTTCCTGGGCAAGACCGGTTTCCTGCTGTTCGTCTTTATCTGGATCCGCGGCACGCTGCCGCGCTTCCGCTATGACCAGTTGATGGGCTTCGCCTGGAAGTTTCTGTTCCCGGTAGCCATGATCAACCTGCTGGCCACCGCCCTGATGGTGGCCCTCTTTGGATAGGGCTAAGATCAACCGATGGACGTAATTCTGTTTCTCGCGTTTGCGGCGATCGCGGTGGCTTGCGCGATCAACATCGTGGTACAAACGCACCCTATTTCGAGCGCGCTCTCGCTGATCGGCGTCATGGGTTCACTTGCCGTGCTCTACCTGCTGCTGGGCGCGGAGTTCATCGCCATGGTGCAGGTGATCGTCTATGCCGGCGCCGTGATGGTCCTGTTCCTGTTCGTGATCATGCTGCTCAACGCCGGCGAGGAGTCCAAACGCGGCCGCTCTCTTCTGGCGCAGATGCTGGGCATTCCCGGATTCTTCGCGCTGCTGGTGCTGCTGGCCTATACCGTGCTGCGGCTCTTCCCCAACGCCCCGGAAGTGAAGTTCGGCGCGTTCACCGGCGGCGGAGCCAAGGAGATCGGCAGGGCGCTGTTTACCCAGTATCTGCTGCCCTTTGAAGTAACCTCGGTGCTGATCCTGATAGCCATTCTCGGAGCCATCGTCCTGGCGCGGAAGGAGATCGATTGATGCAAGGCGGAGTGCCGCTTTCCTGGTATCTGATTCTTAGCGCACTGCTGTTCACGCTGGGCGCGGCCGGCTTCCTGTTCCGGCGCAATGTCATCACCGTCTTCATGTCGATCGAGCTGATGCTGAACGCCGTCAACCTGAGTTTCATCGCGTTCTCCTACCAGTTCAAGCAGATCAACGGTCACATCTTCACCTTCTTCGTAATGGTGGTGGCCGCGGCGGAAGCGGCGGTCGGGCTGGCAATCATTCTGACCGTATTCAAGAATCGCTCCACGCTGAACGTGGACGAAGTGAACTCGCTCAAAAACTGACACGCGATGCAGCATCTCTGGCTCATACCGATCCTCCCGCTCGCGGGATTCCTGCTGAACGGCACTATCGGCCGCAAGTCGAAGGCTCTGGTGAACGCGTTCGCCGTCGGCAGCGTTGTGCTTTCCTTCGCCTGGGTGCTGAAGGTGCTCCTCGCCTTGGGCCCCATGGAAACGGCCTATGTGGAGCGCTACTACACATGGTTCCAATCCGGGACGGTCAATGTCGGCGTGGATTTCATGGTGGACCGCCTCACCACTGTGATGCTACTGGTAGTGACCGGCGTCGGCTCCCTGATTCACATTTACGCCACCGGCTACATGGCGCATGAAGGCGGCTACTACCGCTTCTTCGCCTACCTCAATCTGTTCATGTTTTTCATGCTGACGCTGGTGCTGGGCGCTAATTACCTGGTCCTTTTCGTGGGCTGGGAGGGTGTCGGCTTGTGCAGCTACCTGCTGATCGGCTTCTACTTCCTCAAGAAGAGCGCTTCGGATGCCGGTAAGAAAGCCTTCATCGTCAACCGCATCGGCGACTTCGGCTTCGCTCTGGGAATGTTCCTGATTTTCGTTAACTTCGGCTCCCTGGATTTCGGGACCGTGCTGCCGGCGGCCGCTTCCAAGCCCGAGGGCCTCCTGACTGTCATCGGCTTGCTGCTGCTGGTCGGCGCAACCGGAAAGTCCGCACAGATCCCTCTGTATGTCTGGCTGCCGGACGCCATGGAAGGCCCCACGCCAGTCTCGGCCCTGATCCACGCCGCTACCATGGTGACGGCCGGAGTCTATATGGTCGCGCGGTCCGCCGCCATTTACCAGCACGCGCCCGCGGCGCAGGACGTGGTGGCGTTCATCGGCCTGGCGACTGCGATCTTCGCCGCCACGATCGGCCTGGCACAGAACGATATCAAGAAGGTTTTCGCTTATTCCACCGTGTCGCAGCTCGGCTACATGTTCCTCGGCCTGGGCGTAGGAGCGTACTCAGCCGGCGTTTTCCACATCGTGACGCACGCCTTCTTCAAGGCCCTGTTGTTCCTCGGCGCGGGCAGCGTCATTCACGCGCTCTCCGGCGAGCAGGACCTGCGTCATATGGGCGGGCTGCGCAAGAAGATCCCCTGGACGTTCGCCACGCTGGCCTGCGCGGCCGTGGCCATCGCTGGCGTGCCTCCGTTCTCTGGATTTCATTCCAAGGACGCCATCCTGCTGGCCGCTCATCACCATGCGCCCTGGATGTACTGGGCCGGCACCATCACCGCCGGAATGACAGCGTTTTACGTGTGGCGCGCGATGTTCCTCTGCTTCTGGGGCGAGTATCGTGGGCACCATCACCCGCATGAATCTCCGGCCTCGATGATCGCTCCGCTGGCGGTGCTGGCGCTGCTTTCGCTGGGAGGCGGATACTTCGACGTGCCGAAGTTCCTGGAGCCGCTCTTTCCGCTGGCCGAAGAGGGCCACAACACGATGCTTGTAGGAATCTCTGTAGCCGCGGGGCTGATCGGCATAGCACTGGCCTATTTCATGTACGTACTCCGGCCGGGCCTGCCCGATTCCATCGCAGGTTCGGCTAGCGCCGTCTACAAACTGATCTACAACAAATATTTCGTGGATGAGCTCTATGAAGCAACCGTCATCCGGCCGATCGAAGCCGGATCGCGCGTGGTGCTTTGGAAAGGAATCGACGCCGGCGTCATCGACGGTACCGTAAACGGAGTCGGAGCGGTCGCCAAGGCGCTCGGCAGCGTGTTGCGGCTGATGCAGTCCGGCAATATCCGCAGTTATGCCACCTGGGTGGTGTTCGGCACAATAATCCTGATCCTCAGCGTAGGGTTCATCTCGAGCGGTCCCTTCGCGGGAGGTGCGCGGTGAGCTTCCTCGGCTGGCTGATTCTGGCGCCGCTCGCCGGTTTCCTGCTGTTGCTGCTGTTCCCCAAGAAGAACGGTGCGGCGATCCGCTCCACCACTCTCGGCATCTCGATCCTGATTTTCTTCGCCTCGCTCGGGCTGCTCTCGAATCACCAGGCCACGGATCTGTCCTGGATTCCCTCGCTCAACATACGCTACCACGCCACCTGCGATGGCTTGAGCCTGTGGCTGGTGCTGTTGACGACATTCCTAACTCCGCTGGCGGTAGGCGTTTCATGGAAGTACATCGGCAAGCGGCTGAAAGAATACTACGCCTTCCTCCTGCTGCTGGAATTCGGCCTCATGGGCGTGTTCGTGGCGATGGATCTGTTCCTGTTCTACGTGTTCTGGGAAGTGGCTCTCGTACCCATGTACTTCCTGATCGGGATCTGGGGACACGACCGGCGTATTTATGCCGCGGTGAAATTCTTCCTGTACACAATGGCCGGGTCTGTTCTGATGCTGGCCGCCATTATCTACCTGTACCTGAAGAGCGGCACTTTCGACTATCCCGTTCTGCTTCAGATGATCTCGGCGGGCAAACTGAATTTCAGCAACCTCGAGGAAATGGCGCTGTTCCTGGCCTTCTTCCTCGCCTTCGCCATCAAGGTGCCGCTGTTCCCGCTGCACACCTGGCTGCCCGACGCCCACGTAGAAGCACCCACCGCCGGGTCTTTGATGCTGGCCAGCGTCATGCTGAAGATGGGCACTTACGGAATTCTTCGCTTCTGCCTTCCGCTGTTCCCGGAGGCCGCGCGCGCGTCGGCCGGCTGGATCGCCGCGCTCGCGATCATCGGCATCATCTACGGAGCGCTGGTGGCGATGGTGCAGCCCAACATGAAGAAGCTGGTGGCGTACTCCTCGGTCAGCCACCTTGGCTTCGTCGTTCTTGGGATTTTCTCGTTCACGCAGCCCGGCGTCGATGGCGCGGTTTACCAGATGCTCAACCACGGCATCTCGACGGGAGCTCTCTTCGTCCTGGTCGGGTTCCTGTATGAGCGGCGGCATTCGCTCGAAATCTCGGCTTACGGCGGCGTATCCACTCCCGCGCCCTGGTTGGCCACTGTGTTCCTGATCACTACCCTGGCCTCCATCGGCTTGCCCACGCTCAACAATTTCGTGGGCGAGTTCCTGGTGCTTCAGGGCGCTGCGATGGCCTGGTTCCCCTGGGCCATCGGAGCGGCGCTGGGCGTGATTCTCTCCGCCTGCTACATGCTCTGGATGTACCAGCGCGCTTTCTACGGCGAGACCCCGGCGGAGGTCAGCCACCACATGCACGACATGACCTCGCGCGAGTGGGCCGTCATGGTTCCCCTGGTGCTGATGATGGTGTGGATGGGCGTGGCCGCGCAATCTTTCCTGCCCAGAATCACGGAAGTGACGAGCGTCATTTTGAGAGATACCAACCAGAACATCAAGGTTCAAGTGAAGGCAGCCCCGGCGTTGTCTGATGAAGTCGCCGGCCAGCCGGCGAGGCCGGTGGAGGTCAGCAATGCCCGTTAGCTTGTGGCCTTCCTCAGCCGAGATGTTGCGGTTTCTCCCCGAGACGATCCTCATCGTGATCGGCACTTTGATCATGGTTCTGGAGCCGCTGACGAAATCGAAAAACACTCTCGGGCACGTCGCTCTGGCCGGACTGATCGCCGCCATGGCGGCGTCCATTGCCGCCAATACTTCGCCCGGCCCTATGTTCTCCGGATTGCTTATCATGGACGGCTTTGCCACCTTCTTCCGCGTCCTGGTGATTGCCGTCGGCATGCTGGCTATCTGCTCCTCCTACCGCTACCTCAACCGCGAAGGCGCCAACGGAGGCGAGTTTTACGCGCTGATTGTATTCAGCGTCGTGGGTCAGTGCGTGATGGCGGCAGCCAACGATCTGATCATGATCTTTATCGGGCTGGAAATCTCGTCCATCGCGAGCTATGTTCTGGCCGGATACTTGCGCGACGACCGGCGCAACAACGAGTCGGCCCTGAAATATTTCCTCCTCGGATCGTTCGCTACGGCCTTTCTGCTGTATGGCATCGCCCTGATCTACGGCGCCACTGGAACTACCAGCTTGCCCGCGGTCCGCGAGGCCGTCACGCGCGGAGTCGGCGGTCCTACGGCGCTCCTCCTGCTCGGAATCTCCTCCGCCCTGATGTTCGTCGGGTTCGGCTTTAAGGTTTCCGGCGCGCCCTTCCAGATGTGGGCCCCGGACGTCTACCAGGGAGCATCTACACCCGTTTCCGCATTCCTTTCGGCTGGCCCTAAGGCGGCTGCGTTTGCCGTCATGCTGCGCGTGTTTCTCACTGCGTTCGAGCCGGTGTCGCACTGGATGCTGCCGTTGCTCTGGCTGATGGCTTTCCTGTCCATGACCATCGGTAACTTCGCCGCGCTGATGCAGTCCAACGTCAAGCGCGTGCTGGCCTATTCCTCGATTGCTCACGCCGGCTACGTGTTGGTAGCGGTGACCGCGCATTCCACCGTCGGCACCGCCGCGGCGATGTTCTACCTGGCGGCTTACGCGCTGATGAACGTGGGCGCCTTCGCCGTGATCGCGCACGTCGGCGGCAAGGGCGAGAAGTACGTGCAGATCGACGACCTGGCCGGCCTTGGCGCGCGCCAGCCGGCCATCGCCGCGGCGATGACCATCTTCCTGCTAAGCCTGATCGGCGTGCCTCTGACCGGCGGCTTCTTCGGCAAGTTCTACGTGTTCAAAGCGGCGATCCAGTCCGACCTGATCTGGCTGGCGGTGGTGGGCCTGTTGAACAGCGCTGTGGCGGCATATTACTACCTCCGCATTCTGGTCGTGATGTACATGCAGGAGCCCGGCGAAGCGGCGTCCCACCTGGAACCGCTGCCCCTGGGACTGCGCGCCGCGCTGGTGCTGCCGGTGCTGGGCGTTCTGGCGCTCGGCATCTTCCCCTCCGCCGTCCTCGAGTTCGCCGTCGCCAGCGCCAAGATCTAACCAGCCGTGGTGGCGCAGACTCCTAGTCTGTTACGCCCGGCTCCATACGGTCACAATCAGCCGGGGTTATAGGTACGACCCTCCCCAGGCGACTTCTTTCCCAGGAAGTGTGTCCGCGATCGGCCGTCAACGTCAGCAGGCGCTGGATCTGATCCCGCAAGGCCAGGTCGCTCTCTCGCCGGAGGACGTCGAGCTTACTCTTTCTCCCAGCCTTTTTTCTCATCCAGAGTCCCGTGCAAGATCCCCAGAACAGCCTGATCGCTTGCTTCGGATGATATCCGCAAGGTCCGCTGCCAGCAGCGGCCACTTGTCGAAGTCGATCTGCACCCGCCCGGCTGCGCAAGCATTTCACGCCGTGGATCGATAGCCATGAAGTTCGATCTGAAGTGAGACCTCGTCCCGTATAACTCGAAACAGGTCTGACACAGGATGGTACGGTTTGAGCAGCTAACTGCGGCGACGGCTGAAACCGACCCACCTGAAATTGGTGGTAAGTATCTGGATTCGGTGTTTAGGGTCGTATGACTTTCTATGTAGAAGAGTCATACAGTCCTAGCAGTAGCCGCGTTTACCTAGAAAGCGCCGCTTGAGGTAATCCCGTTAGCCTGAAGAACCGAAGCCATTTTCTCCAACGCGGTCTTGTGAATCTGGCTCACCCGGCTCTCATTAATGCCCAGCAGGCCCCCGATTTCCTTCATCGTCAGGTCGTTGGTGTAGTACAGGACTACGACCTTCTGGTAGCGCTCTGGCAGCGTCTTCATCGCCGCCAGCAGCATCTCACGAAGCTGCTCCTTGGCGCAAATGCTGTCCGGCTGAAACTCCTGCTTAGCGGGAAACTCCGGAGCGGTCTGATTCCCGTCCTTGTCCTGGCCACGTCCGGAGGCCGAGATGAGGCCCACGGTGCGTAATTCCACCACCATCTGGCGCCAGCGCTCCACTTCTACGCCCATCTTCTCGGCGATTTCGGCCTCTGTAGGGGCGCGCTCCAGGCGGGCTGACAGATCCCGCGTGACCTGCTCTACCTGTTTGTGGCGCCGCCGGAGGTCCCGCGAGGCCCAGTCGAGCTGGCGCAAGCTATCCAGAATCGCCCCTTTGATGCGGTGTTTGGCGTAACTGTGGAAGACAACCTTCTTCTCCGGATTGTACTTGGACGCAGCGTCGAACAAGCCAAGGACTCCGGCATGAATCAGATCGTCGAGATCCACGTGCACCGGCAGATTCTCGTGGACACGCACCGCGATAGCTTTCACCAGCGGCAGGTGATCCAGTACGATCTCGTCTCGAAGTGACTTATTTATCTTGATTTTACGGCGTGATGACACTTCTTGAGTCTGCATCCCCATCTGCATGGTTCCCCAATCCTCCTGAAGCCAACAGGCACAACGAACACAAACTGACTCGTCTCTCTAGCTCAACCCTTTTGAGTGCAACCCTGAAGAACGGACCGGAACGATCCGCCGGAAGTCCGAAAGCCAGCCCTAAAGTTTCGAACTGCCTTCCACCGAAGCAACTCGAACGCCACTTTCGTGAGCGTGGAGAAATGGCTTATTTTCAATAAGAGGACCAAGCGAACCACTGAGTCGTATGACGGGTAAACGACGTTGTTTGAACGAATTCGTGGAGGGTACTACTACTATTGGCTTTTTCTCGTCACCCATTTTAACCAGGATCGTTCCAACTTGGAACTAGTACCTAAGGGATGGGTTCTACAATGGAACTAAAGTTCCAGACTGGAACAGTAACTCGTTTTATATCGCGTGGCTGGACTGTGGTCCCCGCCTGCGCCAATCGCAAATAGCTGGTAGTCAAAAAGCCGACGTGATATAATCCTTTTGGTTCACGTGACTTGAGTCGGATCTACCGCCTTCACCCTATGTCAAAATTTTGCCAGTACCGAGCCATTCCGCCTCTATACGCCGGGTAGCCGATTCATACGGTCTGTCGATTCGTTAGGTTAATCGACTCTTGGCCATGGAACCTTTATGAAGAAGCGTCCGGACGAATCGGCGGAAGGCCTCCTGCTACCAGAGCAATCGCCCCAACCGCAGATTGATCGTTCCGTTTTGATTGTAGCCGCCGGACGCATCCAAACGGAACAGTGCCGTTCCATTCTGGTAGCCTGCGGAGCGACCGTCGAGATCGCCAGAACGGTAGCCGGCGCGATCGAGCGATTGGACGTTCGCTCCTACGAATCCGTGGTCCTGGATTGGCGCACGTTCGAGGTGGAGCACCTCGGTGGGGATTGGCGTCTGGGCTGGGCGGAGCTTGTACAGGCAACCCGCCGGGGGCGGGCCTCGGGTTGCGGTCTTGTGGCATTGTTCGAAAGCGAGCCCTTGCAGGCCCCTGAGCTCGCCGCCGCCGTTCTTATCGGCCGCTGCGGCGCGGCTGGTCCGCAGGCGTTGGCGGAGTCGATCGAGCGGTCAATTGAGCTTGCCCTCTCCGGGCGTGAAACCGGCTCCCGAGCGGTAGCCCCGCCGCGCCCGGCTGGTTTGCTCGAAGAGTTGATCATCGGCCAGTCGCCCAGCATCCGCCGTGTGCTGGAGCAGTTGCAGCTGGTTGCCTCCAAGGACACCACGGTGCTGATCACCGGAGAAACGGGCACCGGCAAAGAGCGCGTCTCACGAGCGATTCATCTGCTCAGCCAGCGCGGCCGCCGGGACATGGTATCGGTGAACTGCGGCGGCATCCCCGCCACGCTGCTGGAGGATGAATTCTTCGGCCACGTGAAAGGAGCCTTTACCGACGCCCGCCAGGCCCGCGTGGGCCGTTTCGAACAGGCCCACGGATCCACGATTTTTCTCGATGAGATCGGCGACCTGCCGCTGGAGCTGCAGCCCAAGCTCCTGCGCGTGCTTCAGGAAAGGGAAATTCACCGCATCGGCGGCGTGGAAGCGATCCAGCTCGACGTCCGGGTGATTGCCGCCACCAACGTCAACCTGTGGCGGCGCGTCGAAGACGGGCGGTTCAGGGAAGATCTCTTTTACCGCATCAACGTTTTTCCCATTCACCTCCCTCCGCTGCGCGAGCGCCGCGAGGACATCCCGCTATTTTTGCGGCGGTTCGTCCACCGGCTCTGCCAGCGCGACAAGCTGCCTCCAAAGCTGCTTGATCCGGGAGCTGAAGAGACGCTTTGCCGGCGTCCCTGGCGCGGCAATATCCGCGAGCTGGAGAATGCCTGCGAATTCGCCGTGATCCGTTCCCACGATCGCGAGGTCATCCTGCTTGACGATTTCCCCGCCTCCCGTGATTCCGACGGCGGCGCCGGCGCTCTTGCCCCGGACAACCCGCTCGCCCGCGGTCAAGCAATCGATTTCAATGCTGTGATCGGCCGCGTGGAAAAAGACCTCGTGTTGCGGGCACTGGAGGCGGCGCAAGGCAACAAGAACCGCGCCGCCCAACTCCTGGGCCTGAAACGCACCACTCTCATCGAGAAGATCAAGCGGCTGGAAAAGCCCTGAAGGTTCTCCTCGGACCTTGATAGTTGTCGCTTTCCGGCGAATATTTCGCGGCGAATCGCGGAGGCGCCGGTTAATCGCATAGCGCGGGAAAAGTGAAGCGTGGCAGGTGACCTTCGAGTTGCTCGGCAAGTGAGTCGCCCTCATCCAGAGCACCGTTCCATATAACGGTCGCCGCTCAGACGGATTCGGCGCTCGCGCAGACCGTGTCGTAAGGGTGACGTTCCCGAATCTCGCCTGAAAACTCGAACACGTTCAGCGACTGCTCATAAAGATCGCGCGGAATATCGAGCCCACCCTCCCAGCATCCCAGCGCCTGGTAGCGCCGGATGGCCGACGCCAGCGCCTCGGCTGCGACGCCGGGAAAATACGACGCCTCGGCCGCCGCCACCTCTTCCGGCGGGGCTTGCCGCACCCACTCCCGCGCCTTGGCGTAAGCGCGAACGAACGCCCGGCAGGCCGGAGTCTCGACAAACTCCCGCGACGCGCACAGGCTGCTGAAAGCCACCGGCGGCATGGACTGTCCCACCGAAACCACCGTCCAGCCGGCGCCGTCGCTTTCCAACTGGTCCGGGGCTGGAGCCTGAAGCTGTACGTAGTCGCCGCCGCCGGCCCGGAGCGCCGCCTCCATCTCCTCCGGCGCACCGGCGTCCACTACGCGGATACGGCTCCAGTCCGCGCCGTTATGGTGGACGGCGTATTTCAGCATCACAAGCGGCTGAAGCCCGTGATCGGCCAGCAGCGTTTTCCCTTCCAGCTTTTTCCAGGAAAACTCCGCGTCCGGCTGTCGGGCGGCGAGGAAAAATCCGTCTCGCCGGTTGATTTGCGCGAAGTGTACGGGCAGGGAAGATTCGCCTGCCTCCGCCGGTTTCCAGTTGGAGGAAACCGCGGACTGCATGATGTCCACCGCGCCGTCCCGGATCAGAGCGTAGGATCGCTGGCTCTTGCCGAGAACGCTGTAGCCGGCGTCCAGCCCCTGTTCCTTGAGGAATCCCGCGGCAAGCGTTGAAATGAGCGGACTGTAGAATGCCGAGTGTCGAGACACCATGATGCGAAGGGTCATTCCTGACAACTTTATCCCATAACATCATTTGCGTACGCCTTCATTGGCATACCATTCATTGGCATACCCCTTCTCATCGGCCTTCAAAGTTGTTAAACTCGTTGGCCCAAGGAGGGTGACCCCGAATATGCAACTCACCGATCCCATCTCTGCGGTACTGATGAACAAGGGCCAGGAAATCTGGTCCGTCGGGCCCACCGCGTCCGTGTACGACGCGATCGAAATGATGTCAGAGAAGCGGGTAGGGGCCTTGCTCGTGATCTCGGAAGGCCGTCTGGCCGGGGTGATCTCGGAGCGTGATTACGCTCGCAAGGTCATCCTCCAGGGGCGTCATTCCAACGACACCCAGGTGCAGGAGATCATGACCAGCCCGGTCATTTACGTGACTCCGGAACACAGCGTCGAGGAATGCATGATGACCATGACCAACCACCGCATCCGCCACCTTCCGGTGGTCGACGGAAACAAGGTGGTGGGCGTTCTCTCAATCGGCGATTTGGTGAAGTGGATCATTTCCGCGCACGAGGAAACCTTCCATCACCTGCACGCCTATATCGCTTGCCAGTATCCGGCGTCGGCAGATTTATCCGCGGCCCGCCCGAG
>JACXTT010003106.1_pt1 | contig 25908 bp, 25 predicted proteins | sample 9270951 | NCBI WGS metagenome assembly JACXTT01 (sample SAMN15532306, study PRJNA645909) | rock metagenome | isolation source: weathered quartz diorite | place: Puerto Rico | collected 2017-06-21
CCGGCAACGTCGCGGCTGCTCAGGTCGACGGCGATTCGCTGCAGCGGCTCACGAACCTCGTCGCGGCGCGGCTGAACGGGCTGCTCGAGCTGGAATCGGAACGGCGCAAGAGCCAGCAGTTCGAGCGCTGGTTCCGAGTCAGCGACCGGCAGATTCGGGCGCTGGATCTCGAGCGCCAGAAGTTCGCGGCGCTGGTCAGCTCGTTTGCCGGCGGGGCGTTCGTCGCCGACCGCGAGGGCGTCATCTCCTGGCAGAGCCGCCCGTTGATCGATCGTGCCGCGCCGGCCGGCTCGGGCGATTCGTGGGTCGGGCGGCCATGCCACGAATTCTGTCAGGCGCTCGGAGGCGCGGGCGAGCTGGCGTGCGGGGAATGCCTCGTCACCCAGGTGCTCACGTGCCGCCAGCCGACGAGCAGCGACATCGTGCTGGTCGAACACGGCGAGGAGCGAACGGTGCGTGCGTCGGCCGCCCCGATCAACGACCTGGCCGGGCAGGCGCAGGAAGTGATGGTCACGTTCCAGGACGTCGCTTCGCACGGGTCCGACCACACGGCGGAAGAAGCCGCCTGAACGACCGGCGCTACAGAATCCGCTTTCCCAGCAGGCTCTGCGCGAGCTCCGCTGCCAGCACGCCGGTCATGTTCGTGGTGTCGAGCACGGGGTTCACTTCGACCAAGTCGATCGCGACGATGTTCGCTCGGTCGGCGAGCAGCTCCATGGCGAGGTGCGCCTCGCGGTAGCTGATCCCGCCCCACACCGGCGTGCCCGTGCCCGGGGCGTCCTCGGGATCCACGACGTCGAGGTCGAACGACAGGTGCACGCCGGCCGTGCCATCGGATGCGACGCGGATCGCCTCATCGACGACGTCCCGCATGCCGCGCTCGTCGACGTCGCGCATCGTGTAGCACGTCACCCCCCACTTCTTCAGCGAGTCGCGCTCGCCCGCGTCGAGGTCGCGAATGCCGATGAGCACCGCGTTGCTCGTCTGCACCTTCGGCGAGCGGCCCCCCAGGTGCGTCAGCTCGTGGTCCCCGTGGCCGAGGAGGACCGCCAGCGACATGCCGTGGATGTTCCCCGAGGGAGTGGTCTCGGGGGTGTTGGCGTCGCCATGTGCGTCGAACCAGATGAGGCCGATCGTCTCGCCCCGTGCGCCGAAGAAGTTGCTCGAGCCCGCCACCGAGCCGATGGCGATGCTGTGATCGCCCCCCAACACGAGCGGCATCCGGCCGTCGGACAGGCTGCGCTCGACCTGCTTCCGCAACTCGTCGCACGCGGCGAGGATCGGCGCCTTGTAGCGAAGCTTGCCGGCGCCCACCTGCTGCGTCTCGGGGATCATGACGTCCAGATCGCCGGAGTCGTCGACCTTGTGACCGAGCGCTTCGAGCCGCGACTCGAGGTCGGCGATGCGGATCGCGGACGGGCCCATGTCCACGCCGCGGCGGCCGGCCCCGAGGTCCACGGGCACGCCGATGATCTCGATGTGTCGCTGCTTCGTGGCCATTGGGGGCGGGAGTCTAGCAGCGGGTGGTGCGCGGCGAAAACATCGCGCGCGCGCCCGTGTTCCCGCTTGCCGCCTACTTTGCGACGAACATCCCCTGCAGCATGTCCATCGAGCAGCTGAATCTCAGCGTGTCGCCGATCTCGGCGGCCGTCAGCTCGACGCGCACGTCCTTGCGTAGGGGTAGGTCGTAGCCGCGGTGCAACGAACGGAACACGACGTCGCTGGCGCAGGTTTTCTCTTCCCTGCGCGAAAACGTCGCGACCACCGGCCGACCCTTCTGAACCGGGACGACCGACGGCGTGAAGCCCGCCTCGGTCACCTCGACGCGGACGTGTTGCGGGCCGGCGAGCCCACCTCCCCCGCAGCCCGCTTCCACGAACGCCACCAGCACCAGCGCCCCCACCCGGTCGATCCTGATCCTCATGAGTCTCCTCCTCGCGCGGCCCCGCCGGCTTCGGCGCGCGCCGCGGACGTGCACCACAGGATGGCGCAGACGACCGCGGCGTGCGGCGACGCATGATGAACATCGCTCAGGGACATGCGAGAACGACCTCGTGGATCGCGTGGGGGTGTGCCCGGGCGGACCCGGGGCACGAAGACGCGAACCGGACCCGAAGCGCGAACGACGCGCGGGACCGGCGAGGCCGACGCTAGAGGCGCAAGTAGTCGGAGAGGTAGGAGGCGGGGGGTGAAGCCGAATCGCGCGCGCGCCGTGAAGGCGGTGCGCGGGTGTTGCGGTTGCCGGTGCTATGGTTCACGGGTGCCGGCGCCACGACGGCGGGCGCGCTCGTGCGGGTGTCTTGGCGCGCGATCTCGATTTGCGCGGGCGTCGTCGCCGAGTGTGCGTCCACGACCTTGGACTTGCAGCACGAGCTGCGCGAGATCTGTGGCGCGCGCGCCGACTGCGAGGACGCCAGCGCCGCGGCCGCCGGTGCGCAGCGCGGACAACCCTGCTTTGCGCTCGGGGACAGCTGCGACTCGGTCATCATGTCGCGAGGGCAGGCGCAAACCGTCGACACCGGCCCCGGCAGCGAGCACAGTGTGATCGCGAGGACGGCCCAGCCCAGCTTTCGGTGCAGCCAGAAACGCATGCGAGCCCCCACGGGGACGATTCCTTGAAACCAGAACCATGCTCCCTGGGCGAGCGGGATTCAAGCCAAGGAGTTGCAAGGTGGTTATCGACTAGCGTTCGGGGTTTCTCGAGAAAAGATGGCCGGGGAGGCCATATCCATACCGGCCTCCCCGGCGCGAGCGGGACTTGTGGCGCCGGCGGACCCCCGCTGGAACCGCCTTGAGCCGTGTCCCGCTATCACTCGACCCGGCCGGACCCCGCGTCCCTTGCGCGGAATCGCGGACGTGCCGTGTCGACCCGGGCCATCACTCCCGGGCTAACGCATTGCCACCTCACGTGAAACGGTGAAGGTGATGACGGTGCCCTCGGGCAGCACGACCTGGTAGCCCTGGGACGCCGCCACCGCTCCGGCGGCAACTCCACCTCCCACCAACGCACCCGCCCCGGCGGCTCGTCCGCTGCCGCCGACGGCGTTCCCGATCAAAGCGCCGGCCGCCACACTGCCCGCGATCGCGCCCAGGTTGCGCGCGCGCGGCGATCCGGCAATCACAGGATCGGTCGTGGCGCGCAGCGTCGTGGCGCGCTCGTTCATCGTGACCTCGCGTACCTCGACCTCCAGCAGCGCCCGGTTGCCGTGGCGCGCGGGCACCGCGCCGGTCACGATGCCTTGGACCGAGCTGCCGGTCGCGATGATCTCGTCACCGTCGACGACCACCGGTGCCTGGATCACACCCTGCCAGGTGTCGCCGGGCTTCGCGGTCTCGGAAGACAGCGGTTCGAGCAGCCGGACGCGCAGCGCCGTGCCTGCGACCAGGTGCTCGCGCGCCCCCAGCCCGAAGAACGACGTCGCCTTCGCGTTCTCGGAACGGTCCACCTCGCCCTGCGACTCCACGCAACCCGCAAGACCCAGCAGCAGCGGCGGCAGGACCAAGATTCGCATCGCTCGCTTCATCACGACCCCCTCCTGCGGCCGCGTCACGCTCTTAAACGGGGGTTGAAGACGACGGCATCACACCGGGCGCGGTCGCTGGCGGCCTCCGAACAGCGCGATCAACAGCGCCACGACCGGCAGCACGTCCGCGCGCCCTCCCAGGGTGTAGCCCGAAACCCGTGCGTACAACCACACGACCATGAACAGCACAATCAACGTCGGCCTCATGTCCCGGATCTCCATCCCCCCCGCGACCCGCCGGTCGAAGCGGGGACGCCCAGAGCGGATCACACCGAAAGCAGCGCCCATGCCAGCGACTGGGTCGGGCTAAAGCGTTACGGGACAATGAACCGTGTGGGAGGGAGCAGGCCGGGGCTGCAAGTCGGGCGGCGACGCTTGTACGAGCTACAACAATCGGAGCCCGCCCCACGCCCTCACGGGGCCGAGCGTCCGGCGTACACGTTGAGGCGGTTGTAGAGCGTCTTGAGGCTGATGCCGAGGATCTGCGCCGCCTGCTTCTTGTCGCCGCCGCAATGGTCGAGCGTCGCGAGGATCATGCGCCGCTCGACCTCGACGAGCCGCATGCCCACCGCGATCCCATCTGCCTTGGCCGCGACGGGCGCCGCGTTCTCGGCGGCGGCGGCCGCCACCAGCGCGTCCATGCGCAGCTCTTCGCCGGCCATGATGTGATCGCGCTGCATCGCGTTGCGAAGCTCGCGCACGTTGCCCGGCCACGTGTGACGCAGCAGTCGGTCGCGCGCCAAGGCCGACAGACGCTTCGGCGTGCCGGAGGACTGGTTCAACTCGGCCAGGAAGTGCTCCGCGAGCAGGACGATGTCCTCTCCGCGCTCGCGCAGCGGCGGCAGTGGAATCGGGAACACGTTGAGCCGGTAATAGAGGTCCTGTCGCAGCGCGCCCTGCTTGACCGCCTGTTCCGGAGACCGGTTCGTGGCGGCGACGAGCCGCACGTCCACCGACACCGCGTCCTCGCCGCCAACGCGCGTGATCGTATGCGCCTCCAGCACGCGCAGCAGCCTCGCCTGCAGTTCCGCCGGCATCTCGGTGATCTCGTCCAGGAACAACGTGCCGCCCGAGGCGCGCTCGAACACGCCGCGATGCTGCTGGGTCGCTCCGGTGAAGCTGCCGCGCTCGTGACCGAACAACTCGCTCTCGATCAGGTTCGACGGCACGGCGCTGCAGTTCACGGGCACGAACGGCCCTTTCCGCCGGGGTCCCAAGGTGTGCAGCGTCTGCGCAACCATCTCCTTGCCCGTACCGCTCTCCCCCGTCACGAGCACAGTGGCCTCCGTGGGCGCGACGCGCATCACTTGGTCGTACACGTCCTGCATCGCGGGTGAGCTTCCGATCATCGACCCGAACCGTCCGAGTCGGCGCAGCTCACCTCGCAGATTGCCGATCTCCTCCTTGAGCGCCATCGTGCGCGAGACGTTCTCGAGCACCGCCTTGAGGCGCGGCACGTCCACGGGCTTCGTGAGGAAATCGAGCACGCCGCCGCGCAGCGCCTGGACGACCGAGTCGACCGACGCGTGGCCGGTGATCAGGATGATCTCGGGTCGCGCCGCGGCTTCGAATTCCTCGCGCACTTCGAGCCCCGAGCCGTCCGGCAGCATGAGATCGGTGAGGATCAGGTCGGGGCGCGTCGACGCCAGCAGCCCGCGCGCCTCCTGCAAGGACTCGGCGGTCGCGGTCGTGAATCCCTGAGACTCGACAACGGTGGCGAGCGTCGTCCGGAAATCGGCGTCGTCGTCCACGATCAGCGCATTCGGCATCGACGCCTCCTCATCATCGCGACGCGGGTGCGGACGGCAGCGTCAACACCAGCCGGGTGGCTCCATCTCCACGGGCGGCTCCGCCGCTCGACAGCATCGTCTGGCGCAGGATCTCGAGCGGATCCGAATCGTCCGCGGCCGCGCGGGTCGCGACCGGCTTGCCGTGGGCCGAGACGCCGGCGATCGACAGCTCGACCCGATCCCGAGGGGTCGACAGCAACAGCTCGAGCCGGCTCGCGGGCGGCAAGCCGACGACCATCTCGACGGCGGCGATGATCAACGCCTGGCGCAGCGCCTCGTGCTCGCCCGCGACGTAGGCGGGCTGCTCGGGCATGACGGCGCTCCACTCGAGCTTGCGGTCGCGCACGGCGGGGGCGAGCACGGTCTCGAGGTCGCGGAGCAGCTCCCGCAGATCGAAGCGCTGGGCGCCGGCGGGCGAGGATCGCGTGAGCCCGAGCAACGCCTCGAACGCGTCGAGCACCTCCCGCAGCCCCGTTCGGGCGCGCCCGACCTCGGCGCGCGCGCGCGTCGCCGCGGCGGGTGCGGTCTCGCCGTCGGCCGAGAGCAGCTCGGCGGCCACGTCGAGATGGAGCGCGACGCTGCCGAGGCGCCCGCGCAGATCGTGCGCGTGGTGAGGGCTCAGACCCGCGAGCGCCTGCAGGTAGCGGGCACGGCGCGCCTGCGCATCCAGAGTCGAGGCCGTCCGAGGCGCTCGACCACCAGAGTCCTGAGTCATCGTCGATCCGCCCCCCGGTGATACGGCCACCTCTGAGCATGCCCTGATCCCGGCGCCCCAGGCAAGGCCCACAACCCCTGCGCGGCGCGACGCCCGGCCGCGCCATGATCCGCCCTCGGTCGCGCGGCCAGTGGATTTTCGCGCAACGGCTTCCGAAGTCGTGGCAAATCGCACGCTGCCCGGGCGATGGGGCGGAATCCGGACCCTGCGCCGGGGCGGCGGCGTATAGTGGCTGCGTGAGCACGACACGCAAGCTGTGGCTCGGGTTCGGCCTGCTGCTGGTGCTGCTGGTGGGCAGCGGATTGTTCGTCGCGCGGCGGTTGTCGCTGGTGGAGCGCGCGCTCGTCACGATCATGGCGGTGCAGGAGCCGGCGAACGCGGCGACCTACGAGATGGCGGTGAACGTCAGCAGCACCGGCTCGGCGGTGCTGGTGTACGCCGACACCGGGAGCCCGGAGACGCGAGCCCGCGTCGATTCACTGCTGCACACGTTCGACCAGCTCAAGCGCGATTACGATCTGATCGCCCGCTCGCGGGCCTCGCGTCAATTGGGCAGCGACATCGCTTGGTCGCATCGCATCTTCAGCACGCTCGGCGACTCGCTGATGAAGCTGAGCGACCAACGGCGCCACGAGTCCGACGAGTTCGGCCGCGCGTCCGACGCGATCGCGCGCGTCATCGAGCGCGACCTCACCCCCGGCCCCGGGGTCAAGGGCCGCGACGCCCAGAAGCGCGCGCTGCTCGCCTCGCAGCTCGACGCCGACGTGTCGGCGATGGGGGCCGCGGTGGGCCATTACATGCGCACCCTCGACTCGCGCTACCGAGCGCCGATCACCGATCACGAGACTCACTTTCGCGTGACGCTGCAACAGTTCCGGGAGCTGCACATGGACGAGGCCGTCCCGCTCGCCGAGCGCGCGGGCCGAGCGTTCGAGGAATTCGTGCTCCAGGGCCGGCAGGTGCTCGATCGCGTCAACGAGCTGCACGACACCGAGACGCGGTTCACGAAGCGCGGAGCGGCCGTCGAGCGGCTCGTCAGCGAGGGCATCCACAGCCTCGCGCGCACCGACCTCGTCGAGGCCCAGCAGTCGGCGCGACGCGCGCTGCACACCAGCCTGATCGCGGTGCTGGTGTTGCTGGTCGCGGGAATCGTGATCGGCAGCGCCACGGCGCTGCCCACGGGGCGCAGCATCGTGCGCGCCGAGGTGCGGATCCGCGATCAGGCCGAGCAGCTGCAGCTGCGCATGGACGACCTGGCACTGGCGCACCAGCGCAAGGACGAGTTCCTGGGCGTGCTGGGCCACGAGCTGCGCAACCCGCTCGCGCCGCTGAGCAACGCGTTGCACGTCCTCACGGCGCACGACGCTCGACTGCCGAGCGAGGTGCGTGACGCCCACGACATGATGCGCCGGCAAGTCCGCAACATGACGCGACTGGTCGACGACCTGCTCGACGTGTCGCGAATCAGCGAGGGCAAGATCACGCTGCGTCGCGAGGCCGTGGATCTGGGAGCGGTGTCCGCCGACGTCGCCGAGGATCTGCGCCCCGCGGCGGACGCGCGCCGTCACCGGCTCGAGCGCGCGGCCCCGCCGCACGGCCCGTGGGTGCACGCGGATCCGACGCGGCTGGCGCAGATCGTCTCGAACCTGCTGTTGAACGCCGTGAAATACACGCCCGAAGGCGGCGTCATCCGGGTCGAGGTGGACTCGAAGAACGGCGAGGCGTTGCTGCGGGTCCGCGACAACGGCGTCGGCATCGCGCCGGAGATGCGGTCGCGCATCTTCGATCCGTTCGTGCAAGGGGACGCGGCGGCTCCGCAGCAGGGCGGGCTCGGCATCGGGCTCACGCTGGTGCGCCGGCTGGTCGAGCTGCACGAGGGTCGCATCGAGGTGGCCAGCCCGGGACCGGGACGGGGCAGCACGTTCACCGTGCGACTGCCGGCACTCGAACGCCCGCCCGTCGCGCCGCCTCCGGCAGCGTCACGCACCCCGGCGCCGCGGCGTCGGGTGCTCGTGGTCGACGACAATCGCGACGCCGCAGAGACGCTCGCCGCGCTGCTCGAGCTGTGGGGTCATCGGGTGCGGGTGGTGCACGACGGCCCCGCGGCGCTCGAGGCGACCGCGCTCGACCCGCCCGAGATCGTGCTGCTCGACATCGGCCTGCCGGGGATGGACGGCTACGCGGTCGCGGCGCGATTGCGTGAGCAGGCCGCGACGCGCACGGCTCGAATCGTCGCGCTCACGGGCTTCGGCCAGGAGACCGATCGACACACGGCCCTCACCGCGGGATTCGACGATCACATGACGAAGCCCGTGAACCCCGAGGCGTTGCGCGACCTGTTGGGTCGGTCGCGCGTCTGAACCGACCACGAACCGCCGGCACGCCTGCAAGATCGGGGCCCGATTGTAGAAACGTCGGTCCCGGACCGGCGGACGTCGTGCCGAGTGACATGCCGATGACGCGGCCGGAGCCGCAACACCTTGCAGGCCCACGTCGGTCCTCGCGGCATGCGGATTGATACCCTGCACTCTCGGCCGGCCACACACGGATCGGTCGCACAAACGAGGAGGCACAAGATGCGGAGCATGCGCGTGTATTCGTTGACTCGGACGGGCAGAGTATTGCTCGGACTGATTCTGGCGGCCGCGATGGGCTCGATCATGGTGCGATCGGCTCGGCCCGCGGAGATCATTCCCTCGATTGGCCTCACGCGAGCAGTTAACGGCGGGGACAAGGTCCAGGGCTACGGCGGCCTCGCTCTGCGCACCCAGCTGGTGCCGCTCGTCAAGAGCGAGATCGGCGTCGCCTACCGGAGCGAGTCCCGATTCGACAACTCGCTCACCGTCAAGACGTGGCCGGTCACGGCGTCGCTTTGGTTGCAGCCGGTGCCTGCCCTGTACGCGGGCGGCGGCGTCGGCTGGTACCAGACCACCAACCATTACGATCAGAGCCGGTTCGCGTTCCCCGTGCAGGACGACACGCATTCGGACTTCGGCGTCCACCTCGGGGGCGGAATGCGTGTTCCGATCGCTCCCGCGGCGGCGCTCGACCTGAACGGACGCTACGTGATGATGCGCGAGCAGGAGAGTCCGTTGATTCCGCAGAAGTTCAACCCCGACTTCTGGACCACGTCGCTGGGACTGGCGATCGGGTTTTGAGTTCGGTAACGGAGACGAGACGCTGGCCCACACCCTCGCCGGCGATCTCGCGAGCCCCCGCGCCACCCCGGCGCGGGGGTTCACTCTTGGGTGGCTCGAGTCCGCCGCGGCGCGAGCGGCTCGCCGAGCGCCCGCGAGCATCGCGTCGATTCGCGGCTCGTGCCTGGAGTGAATTGTAGACTCGGACGCGACGATTGCTGATTTGGGGCAAACGCACCGCGCAGGCGCGATCCCCTCGCGCGCGGATTGTGCGTCCAAGCGCGGGGATCTGCTTCGGTTTCGCCATCGACGGCCGGAGCGCCGCGTCTGGCACGACGCTTGATGAGCCAAGCAGCCATAGCGCAGCGGAGCCCCAACGACTCGGCTTCGTTGTGCTGCGGCGCTCGGCTCCGGACAAGATGCGCCGGGGCCGACCGCCCTCTCAGCGGAGAGCGTATGGGCGGCCAGCAGCCGACGCCTCAACTCCAGGGAATACTGCTTCGCACCGCATCGTCGGTGCTCGTGCTGCTGGCGGCGCACACCGGGTCCGCGTGGCCCGTGTGCGCCGCTTTCCTTCCGCCTGGCTTCGGCGAGGCGGCCCCCGCCGCGTCGGAACCGGATGCGCGAGCGGCGCCGGGACCCCTCGAGGGCATGATCCGCAGCCGCGCGGCCCGGGCGTCGGTCGAAACGCGCGCCAGCGTGGATGCGATGCTGGACGCCAACGTGAAGAGAGTCGACCGGGCAGCTGCGAGGGCCCGGTCGCGCGTGGCCGGTCGCCTCGGCGCCGAGTTCGGATCGACGGCGAAGGCCTTGAGCATGGAACGCTCCCGCCTCGGTGTGTCGTGGGGAGAGCTGGTCGTCGTCCGCACCCTCGCGGCCAACACTCAGCCGCGGCTCTCGCCGGAGCAGCTCGTGGCGCTCCATCGGGATGATGTCGGCTGGGGCCTGCTGGCTGCGGGCCTGGGGCTCGACCTTGCCGACGTGGTGAGCGCGGTGAACGCGGAGGCGCGTGTCGCGACCGGCGCGCAGCGGCCGGACGGCAAGTGCGCTCCGATCCGGAACGACGGCGGGCGCTCCGCCCCCGACGATGGGCCGCGTGTGATCAGCGCGCGCACGTCATCGATGGAGCCGGCCGATCGATGCTGATCGCCGAGTGTTCCACGTCCGGGCGGCTCGGCGTCTAGCGCTTCCCGCCGCGCGTTTGGCGGTACGCGTCGCGATCGCGCGTTGCGGTATCGAGGATGTCCGCGGGCACCGCGCTGCCGCGCATCGCCGTCGCGAACGACTGCGCCACGGAGCGGAACTGAGCGACGTCGGCCGCGGGAACCCGGACGACGGTCAGCCCGCGCTTCTGCATCTCGCCGATCGCCGTGGTGTCCTGCTGCGGCACCTCGGTCTTGAGCCGCACCTCGACCTTGCGGCATGCCGCGGCGATCTTCGCCCGGTCTGGCTCGGACAGGCGGTTCCAGGCCTGCTTCGTGATCACCAACCCGCCGACGAGCGGCGCCAGCCCGACGCCGACCATGTAGGGCGTCTGGTGGTACCACTGCAGCGTCAGTCCGAGCAGCGGTGTCGTCGGGTAGGAATCGATCATGCCGGTCTGGAGCCCGGTCAGGATGTCGGTCAAAGCCAGCGGCACCGGCTGGAACCCGTTCGCCTTCCAGCGCTGCACCATGGCGTCGTCACCCGACCAAACGAACATCTTCGTCTTGCGCAGCTCGTCCACGCTGCGGACCGGCGTCTTGGTGAAGAAGTAGACCCAGCCGCCGTGGCCCCAGCTGAGCAACACGAAGCCCTTGGCTTCGAGCCGCTGCTTGAGCACCGGAGTCATGGCCGACAGCACGGCGTCCAGCTCGGGGTAGGACTCGAAGAACATGGGAATGTTGAACATCTGGAACGCCGGGTCGATCGCCGAGAGCCCGACGGTGGTGACCGCCGCGGCCTGCAGCTGGCCGATGCGCATCTTGCGCACGACGTCCGGCTCGTCGCCGGCGACACCGCCCGGATAGACGCGCAGCGAAGCGCGACCTTGCGTCGCGGTGCTCCACTCCGATCCCATGTCGCGGAGGCTCTTGTCCCACACGGAACCCTCGGGGACCAGGGTCGCGAGCTTGATCACCGTGCCCTCGGCGGACGAGGGGACGGGAGTCGTGACCGAGAGCACGGCGCTCAAAACGAGCAGGGGGGCGAGTCGAAGGGCAAATCGCATCACCGGGGCACCTCTGAACTGGTGTCGGACGGGGAGCCGCTGTCCAGGAAGTACTCGTCTTCGCGCGCGAGCAACCACCGGGCGCGTCGTTGGATGACGGTATTCGCCAGACGTTGCGTCGAATCGCGTTCCGGGTCGACGGCCAACGCCTTCTCGAGCAGCTCATGGAACTCAGCGCGGTTCTGATTCATGACCGAGACCGACGTCGCGTAGGTGAGGTACGGACTGGCGTGGCCACCCTTCGACAAGGCGAGCGCACGCTCGAAGTGTCGCCGCGCCGCCTCCGGGGAGCCCCCCATCGCCGGCGGCAGTGCATCCAGCACGATGAGCGCTTCGTGGAGCGCGCCGCCCTCGAAGCCCTCGTCGAGCCGGACCGCGCGCTCGATCATGGCGCGCACGGCGGGCAGATCGGCGACCAGCTCGGGACGGTCCTTGCCAAGCGAGATCGCCGATCCCCACGCCGCGGCGGTCCAGTAGAGGTCCGGCACGTCCTTCACGCGAAATCGCTTCACCGCGCTGTCGGGATTCAGGCTCAGTTGGCGCGTGACCCCGTGGTAGCTCAGCTCGAGACTCCGCAGCCCGTAGTCGCGCGCGCGCACGAACAACCGCAGCGCGCGGTCGCGCAGCTCCGAGGCACGCGCGTGGTCCGTAGCTTCGGCCTCGTCGGCGTCGGACTGAACGAACGCATAGGCGTACTGCGTGAAGCCGCGGCAGGCCGCAAGCAGCAGGTTGCGGTTCTTGGGAACGATCGCCAGCAGCGATTCCATGGTCTTCAGCCCGAACGGCACGGCGTCGCGGACCAGCTCGGGGTCGTTGTCCGTCGAGAACACGTCGGGGCCCGTGGCCAGGGAGTTGGCCACCGAGTTCGCGGCGAAGCGGCGCAGCGAGCACCCGCCGGTGGAGGCCGCGAGCAGCAGCAGCGCGACCCCTGCGAGCGGGCAGGCAAACCGGGGTTTCATGGCAGGGTTCGGGTCCGGTTGGGATTGCTGGGCGGCGTAGGCTGCGCAGGGAGCGAATGTAGGCCGCGGACGCTACTTCGGTGCGCGGAGGCGGTCAAGCAGCGGCCCGAGAATGCCGAAAACCGTTCGCACGTAGACCGATACGTCGGGCGGCGCCGTGGCGCGGCCCGGAACGCCTTGCCGGACCCCCGAGGTTGGGACCACTCTGCATGCCCGTGACGGCCTCCACACTGTCCCCCACCCTGCGCGCGCTCGCGTGCGGCATCGTGCTGTGCCTCGGTGCCGCCGTCGATCCCACGCGCAACGCGCTGCCTCCTCCGACCCCGCGATTCGTGCCTCCGGTGGGCGCGTTGTTCGTGGACGACTTCCACGTTCCCAGCCTGAAGCAGTGGCGCTCCGATCGCGAAGGCGTCTGGTCGGTGAAGCGCGGCGTGCTCAAGGCCGAGCTTCCCGACGAGCGCCAGCAACATTCCCTGTTGTACGCCGGCGACTCGACGTGGACGGACTACGCCCTCGATTTCGACGTCTGCGGCATGCGCGGAGTCGACAAGGGCGCGGTGGTCCGCGTGCGCAGCATGCGCGGCCTGGGCGTGGATCTGCGCGGCCCCGGCTACCACGACGTGCGGCTGCAGCTGAACGAGCTGCCCCTCGGCCGAACGAACGTCGAGAACGGCAACGGCGTCTGGCAGCACGTGCGCATCGAGGTTCGCGCCGCCCGCTGCCGCGTGCTGGTGAACGGCCAGGAGGTGATCAACCGCCGCGTGCCGCTGCGGCTGCCGCCCTCCGGCGGCATCGCGCTCGCCGCCTATTCGGGCGGCGTTGGTCAGTGCACCGTGTACTACGACAACGTCGCGGTCACGGCGCTCACCGGCTCCGAGGCGTCGCGGTAGCGGCCGTGCCGGCGCGCCCCGGGGCGCGCCCATACACCCGCTCGACTCTCGCCACCCGGATCGTGTATTCGGCGTACCACTCGCGGCGGCCCGTCTCCTGGGCGATCCGGTGCTCGGCGTTCGCCTTCCACGCGCGCACCGCGTCTTCGCTGGCCCAGTAGGACACCGTGATGCCGACGCCGTCGGCGTCGCGCACGCTCTCGATGCCGAGGTAGCCGGGCTGTTCCGCGGCCAGCCGTTCCATGCGCTCGGCCATCGCGGCGTAGCCGCGGTCGCCGTCGGTGCGACGCGACGTGAAGATCACCGCCCAGTAAGGCGGTTCGGGCGTGCGGGCTAGGGACACGGGGTCCGCCATCGGCGCACGGCGCGCCCTCACGTCCGCCGGCCGCGCAGCAGGCGCAGACCGTTCAGGATGACGACGACGGTGCTGCCCTCGTGTCCCGACACCGCCGCCGGCAGGCGCAGCTGGCCGAGCGGCGTCAGGCGACCGAAGAACACGAGCAGCACGAGGATCACCATCACTCCGGTGGCGATGCACACGTTCTGCACCACGACGCGGCGCGCGCGCTGGGACAGCTGCAGGGCGTAGGGCAACGCCCGGAGATCGTCGGCCATGAGCACGACGTCGGCGCTCTCCATCGCCGCGTCGCTGCCGATGCCGCCCATGGCGATGCCGACGCTGGCGCGCGCCAGAGCCGGCGCGTCGTTGACGCCGTCCCCCACCATGGCGGTGGGGCCGACCGTCTGCTCGATCTCCCCGAGCACGCGCACCTTGTCCTCCGGCAACAGCGCGCCGTTGAAGCGGTCGACGCCGGCGCGCCGCGCGATCGCCTCGACGGTGCGCGGGTGGTCGCCGGAGAGCAGCACGATCGATCGCACGCCGAGCCGACGCAGCTCGGCGATCACGTCGTGGCTCGGCTCGCGCAGCTGGTCGGACGCGGCGATGATGCCCCAGCGACCCTCGGAGTGAACGAGCATCGCGGTCTGGCCGTCCCGATAGAAACGCTCGACCGCTTCCCGCGCGGTGTCCGGCACCGCGATCCCCAGCGGCGCGAACAGCTCCGCCGTGCCGACCTCCACGGACCGGCCGCCGACCTGGGCGACGAGCCCCTTGCCCATGTGCGCCGTCAGGCGCTCGGCCGCCGTATGAGGCACGCCGCGCGATTCCGCGGCTCGCACCACCGCCTGCGCCAGCGGATGCTGTGAGCGCTTCTCGGCCCCGGCGGCCCAGCCGAGCAGCTCCCGCTCGCTGACGCCGTCGAGCCCGACGACGGCGGTCACTTCGAACCGGCCTCGCGTCAGGGTGCCGGTCTTGTCGAACGCCACCGCCTTCACCCGTCCGAGCTTCTCGATGAACCGGCCGCCCTTGAACAGAATCCCATGGCGCGCGGCGTTCGCGATCGCCGACAGGATCGTCGCCGGCGTCGCGAGCACGAGCGCGCACGGCGACGCCACGACGAGCAGCGTCATGGCGCGGTAGAAGGACGTCGAGAACTCGTGGTGCAGCGCGAACGGCGGCACGACGATCAGCGCCGCGGCGGCGAACATCACGACGATCGTGTAATAACGTCCCACCCAGTCCGCGACCTCCTCGGTATGCGACTTCTGGTCTTGCGCCTGCTCGACCAGGGCGACGATGCGCGCGAGCGTGGTGTCGCCCGCCGCCCGCGTGGTGCGCACCTCGATCGCGCCTTGCTGGCTGAGCGTGCCGGCGAACACCTTGTCGTGGACCCGCTTCGACACCGGCACGGACTCGCCCGTGAGCGAGCTCTGATCCACGAGCGATTCGCCCTGCGTCACGATGCCGTCGACCGGGATCGCTTCGCCCGGCTTGACGATCACGCGCTCGCCGATCTGCACCGCCTCGGCCTCGACCTCGATCTCGCGGCCGTCGCGCCGCACCAGCGCTCGAGCGGGACGCAGCTTGAGCAGCGCATGCAGGGCCCGCCGCGTGCGACCCATCGTGTAGACCTCGAGCGTATTGCTGAGCGAGAACAGGAACATGAGCACGGCCGCTTCCATGACGTAGCCGATCACGCCGGCGCCTACCGCCGCCAGCAACATCAGCAGGTTCACGTCGAAGCGGAGCTTCGCCAGCGAGCGCAGCGTCGAGCGCAGCGTGAAGAAGCCGCCCGCGAGCGCAGAGGCGATCCACGCCGTCTGGGCCCACACGGGCGGCAGCCCCGCGCGATCGAACGCGAACCCGGCGACGAGCAGCGCGAAGCAGGCGGCCGTCAGCGTCGCCATGGCGCGCCCGCGGGCGAAGTGCTCCTGCTCCGCCGGCGACAAACGCACGCCCCAGGGCTTGCTCGTCGACAACGGCCGCACCAGCTCGGCCGCGCCGTCGGGCATCGCGCGGCGCGCGAGGCCGATGCGGCCGGGCTCGGCGGTGACCGCGAACGCCTCGCGATCGCCCTCCGGCAAACGGCCGAGGCGCAGCGCGCACTCCTCGCAGGCCTCGGCGGTGTGGCGACGCTCGCAATACGTGACGCGCTGCGCGAACAGGGCGGCGATCTCGTCGGCCAGCTCGTTCAGCGCCTCGGGCGAGACCCGGATCGGGTCGTAGCGCACGGACAGCGTGCTGTCGACGAATCGCGCCTCGATCGCGAGCACGCCGGGGCTGGTGCGCAGCCGCTCGAGCAGGATCTCGAGGCAACCCTCGCCGTCGGCGACGACCGGCAGGTGCGCCGTCATGGGTTCACTCGGACGCGGGCTGGAAACGCTCATCGCGATCGAGACCCTACCACCGGCGCTAGCGGTAGATCGACTTGAGCCGCCCCCAGCTCAGGCGCTGCACGGGCGTGCGAGCGCATTCCGAGGTGCCGTTGTTGACGGTGGCGCACGGCTTGGCACCGGGGTACGTGCCCGACACGACGACCGGCGGAAGATCGGAGGAGAAGATCGTGCCCGAGCTGAATCCGATCGCGACGGGCGCCGAGCAGCCGGTGCAGGCCGCCGAACCGTCCATCGTGATGTTGAGCCCGAACGCGAAGTAGCTCTGGCCCGCGCTGAGCGGGGTCGTATTCGGGGGCACCCGCGCCGCGGTGATCAACAGCTGCACCATGCTCGAGCCGGGGACCACTGCCGCGGTATAGACCAGCTCACACTGATTCGAGTCGCCGCCGCAGAAGGCGTTCAGGTGCCCGCCGCAGGACGCGGGCATCCCCTTCACGGGTCGGAACGCATTCGCGTTGCAGCCTGTGGCATCGATCGCCCAGAACGGCGGAATCGTTGGCAGCCCCGCGAATGCGATGTTGACATTGACGCTCATGGACTGCGCGTGAGGCACGTCGGTATTCAGCGTGAACGCGCCGACGAGGGTGTAGACGACCCCGCCACCGGCCACGCAGTCGAACGGCACGTTCGAAGCGGCGTGCGGATCGCCCGGGCACGCCCACCAGTTCAGGTACGTGCCACCGGCGTCGGTGACGCCCTCGTTCTCGGCGACGGCGAGGGACGCATCCGCCGCGAGCGAGGCGGCCACCGCCAGCGCGAACAGCGGAGTCGCGAAAGCGGCTCGGATCCACGGCATGAGTTTCATGAGAGGGAACGGTCCCGGAGAGCGGCCCGGCGCCGCGTGGGTGAGCTACCCAACAGCTTACGTGACCCGCCGCGCTTCGCCAAGCGTCGCGCGCGACCTCGCGGGGGCGGCGGCGGGTCCTTGAATCCCGCCGCGGTCTCGCACACCATCTACCGATTCGTGCCGGCGCCCACCCCCGCGCCGCGGCCGAACGCGGGCGGCGAGGCGAGCAGCCCCTCACGCAACTCGGGATCCCGAATGAACGGAACGGCGCGCGCGAACACCCTCGCCACCGAGCCTTCTGGGCGGACGGGCCGCGCGGGTGGGGCGGCGCATGCCTGAATGGTTCTTCACGTCGGACCTACACGGCCAGACCGGGCTGTACGAGCAGCTTCTCGCGATCACCGCCGCGCACCGCCCAGACACGGTGATCGTGGGCGGCGATCTGTGCCCGCACCAGCTCGGCGAGGCGGGTCTGAGGCTCCAGCGGGTATTCCTACAAGGGTTCTTGATCGAATTCGCCCGGCGTCTGCGCGAAGCGAACGCTGCGACGGAGCTGGTGTTGCTCATGGGGAACGACGACTGGGCGAGCAATTCGGATTGTCTCGAGGCGCACCATGGCAGGCTGTGGCACGCGTTGCACGGCCGCGCCATGCGCGTCCACGGCGTGCCCGTCGCCGGATTGTCGTGGGTGCCGATCACGCCGTTCTCGATCAAGGACTGGGAGCGCTGGGAGGAGGGCGAAGAGGAGCATCCGCCGCGGCTCGAGGGCATGGTGAGTCGCGAGGACCGGCTCGAGCGGCATGCGTTCGACCCCAGCGAGCGGCGGCCCACGATCGCGGAAGCGCTCGACGCGCTCGCCGAGATGTCGCCGCCCGCCGAGACCTTGCTCGTGTCGCACACGCCGCCGCGCGACACGACGTGCGACGTCATCGCCTCGCGCGCGCACGTCGGTTCTCGGGCGCTGCGACGCTACGTCGAGCGTCACCAGCCACCCCTGGTGCTCAGCGGCCACATTCACGAATCGCCGCGCATGACCGGGAAGTACCGAGACGTCGTCGGCCGGACTCTGGTCGTGAATCCGGGTCAATTCGGGACCTCGCGATTGTGCGGGGTGTGGTTCGATCCGTCGCGCCCGCACGACACCCTGCGACACACGGTCCACGGCTGACCGGGTGGGGCCGCCAGGCGGGCCGGGGAGTGGGCGGCCGCACGCCCCGAGTGGAACCGGCGGTGGCGCAAGGATCTGGCGGAATCGCGCTCTCGGTTGTCCCCTCGATGGCCCGATCCCGAGGTGGGTGGCGCCACCCCATAACCGGGCCGTGGCGCCGCGGGCCTGCGAATTGCTTTAGGTCGGTGCTAGAATCGCCGCAGCACCAACCCCCCGCGCGGCCCTCCCCGTCCGAGGACCTTCATGAAACGCCTCTCAAGCTTGCTGTTCGCCGCGCTCGCGGCCGCCGCCATTCTGGGTAGCGCCGCCCCGGCCCATGCCATCGGCCCGGTTTGGAGGGACTGGAATTCCGGGCTCCGGGAGGCGGCGACGGCCGGCCGGCCGGTGCTCGTCGACGTCTACACCGACTGGTGCACCTGGTGTAAGCGAATGGACCAGGACGTCTACACGCGGCCCGCGGTGCGCGAGTACTTGGCGCAACACTTCGTCATGGTGAAGCTCAACGCCGAGTACTCGACGCCGGCGCGCTACGACGGCAAGCAATACACGTCGCGCACGCTCGCGGAACGATTCCGCGTGAACGGCTATCCGACGACGATCTTCCTCCGCCCCGACGGCAATCACATCGCGAACGTACCCGGATACGTTCCGGCCGACCGATTCCTGCTGCTGCTGCGCTACATCGGCGACGGCCACATGGATCGAGGCGTGAGCTACGACGATTTCGTGAAGCAGCAGACGGGCAGCAACTAGCCCCACACGTGTCGCTGCTCGCCGCCGGCCACGTCGTCGTCGTGGACATCGAGACCACCGGGTGGAGTGCGGCGAACGACTGCATCGTCGAGATCGCGTGCGTCGCGGTCGACCGCGGCGCGATCGCCGACTCGTGGTCGAGCCTCGTACAGCCCGGCCGGCCGGTGCCCGCGGACGCGATTCGCATTCACGGCATCACCGACGCGATGCTCGCGCCGGCGCCGCAGCCCGCGGAGGTGGCGCGGACGTTCCGCGAGCGCTGCGGGGGTTCGATGATCGCGATCCACAACGCCGATTTCGATCTACCGTTCCTCGCGACGCTGCTCCGCCGCCACGGCGCCGCACCGCTCTACAATCCGGTCGTCGACACGCTGGGGCTGGCGCGCGGCTTGTTCGGGCACGGCGGCAACGCGCTCGAAGAGCTGGCGCAACGGCACGGCATCCCGCACGCCCGGCCCCACCGCGCGCTGTGCGACGCCCGCGCCACGGCCGACCTGCTGCTGGCGCTGGCGCCTCGGTGGGAGTCCGAGCGCCGGGTGCGCTCGCTGGCCGAGCTTGCGGCAGCCAGCCAAGATGCGATACGCCTCACCAGCAAACGCGGCTCGCGTCCACCGGCTCTGACCGGAGTGTGACGGCCGGGCCCGCCGACCTGAACATCTCGCAGACCCTCTACAGGCGCACGATTCACGGAGCGTGGGCCGGGGGCCGTTGGAGGCATCATGAATTCACTGGGCGTGGGCCAGCTCGCTCCCGAATTCCGGCTCAAGGGGCCGGGCGGGCAATGGGTGAGCCTGTCCGACTATCGCGACCACCAGTACGTCGTGTTGGTGTTCTATCCGCTCGCGTTCTCGCCGGTGTGCTCGCATCAGCTTCCCGAAGTGCAGAAGCATCTGCCGGACTTCCGCGAGCTCGACACGGCGGTGTTCGGGATCAGCGTCGACAGCCACTATGCGAACGAGGCCTTCGCGCATTCGCTCAAGCTGGAGTTCCCGCTGCTCTCCGACTTCCATCGCCAGGCGATGACGGCCTACGGCGTGTTGCAGAGCGACAAGGGCTACAGCGGCCGCGCGCTGTTCCTGATCGGCAAGGACGGGCGGATCGCCTATATGGACGTCAGCGCGAACCCCGGTGACCTCGCGCAGGTTCCGAGCCCCGAGCGGTTGCTCGAAGCGCTGCGCGCGATGGCGCACTAGTCGAGCGCCCGCCCGGCTGCACGGATCGCCGCGCGGCGAACCCGACTCCATGACCCGCTCCCGTCCGGTCGTGCTGGTGGTGGGCCACGAGCGCAGCGACACGCAAGCCCTCGCCGAGCAGCTGGGCCGCCGCGGCTTCGAGGTGCTCGCGGCCGCCGACACCGAATCCGCGGACAACGTGCTCGAGCGCCGCGCCGTGCTCGGACTCGTCAGCGAGCTGCGCGGCGCTCGCATCGACGGACTGGGTCTGCTGCGGCGAGGCTTGAAGCGCCATCCGGGGTTGTGCGCCGTGCTGCTCGCGAGCGCCGACGACGTCGAGGCCGCCGTCGCGGCGATGCGCGAGGGCGCCTACGAGGTGCTCGTGCCGCCGGTGCACATCGACCGGCTCGTCGCGATGCTGCGACGCGGCGCCGAGCACCAGGCGCTGATGGCTCGAGTGGCCGAGATGGAGGGCCAGCTCGACGAGCGGCTGGGACTCGAACGGCTCACGGGCTCGTCGCGCGCGATCCGCCGCGTGATGGAGCAGGTGCGCACTGTGGCCCCGACGCGTGCCGCGGTGCTGCTCGAGGGCGAACCCGGCACCGGCAAGCGGCTCGTCGCCCACCTGATTCACCGCAACAGTCCGCGCCGCGACGAGCGGTTCGTGTGGGCCAACTGCGCGGCCCCCGCTCCCGGCATGGTCGAGGGGGATCTGGTCGGCTGGGAGCGCGGCGCCGCCGGCGCCGGCGTTGTGCAGCCGGGCCGCCTCGAGCTGGCCGACGGCGGCACGCTGTTCCTCGACGAGGTCGGCGCCGCTCCCCCCCGGGTTCAGATGCGTTTGCTGCGAGCCGTCCAGGATCGTGCGTTCGAACGCGTCGGCGGCACGGACACCCGGCACGCCGACGTGCGGGTGATCGCGTCGACGTCGCGGGATCTCGAGGTGGAAGTGCGCGCGGGCCGGTTTCGCGAGGACTTGTTCGAGCGCTTGTCGGTGGTGCGCATCGGGGTTCCCCCGCTGCGCGAGCGCGCGGAGGACATTGCGGTGCTCGTCGACGTGTTCATCAAGGAGTTCAATCGTGAGCACGCGCGCCGGGTCACCGGCGTGAGTCCGGGCGCGCTGGAGGCGCTCGTGCGGCATCCGTGGCCCGGGAACGTTCGCGAGCTGCGCGGCGCCGTCGAAGCCATGGTCGTCGCGGTCGGCGAGCGACGCCGCCTCGAGTTGTCGGATCTCCCGAGCGCCCTGCGCGGGCGGGTCCGGCGGATGACCTCGCCGACGGTGCGCGTCGGCATGACCGTGGCGGAGGCCGAGCGCCAGCTCATCGAGGCGACGCTCCGACATACGAACGGCGACAAACCGCGCGCGGCCTCGATGCTCGGGATCGGTCTGCGGACGCTCTACCGCAAGCTCGCCGAATACGGCATTCGATGAGGCGCCGGTCGCCGGGCCGGGAGGTGCCCGCTCGGACGCGCGACCCCATGGTGCTCGGCGCGGAGCCGGCAAGCCGCTCAATTGACCTGCCGCACCTGCCGATATCCCCCACATCCACCCTGCCTCTCGCCCCCTGGCAACACGAGGCACCCGATGGGGTACGTCCGCGACAACAAGACAGGGAAGTTCTCGTGGGTCGAGGGCGCTCAGTCCGACGACGACAAGCCCTACGTCCCGCCGACCGCCCGTCGCGGCCTGCCGATCGACCCGACGCAATTGATGTTCGCGGTCATCGTCGGCGGGGGTGTGGCGTTGCTAACGCTGTGGGGTGTGAACGCGTTCAAGGATCCCTCCGTGGCGATCCGGCGCATTCACAACCACCCCGCCGAGTTCGACGGCCGCAAAGTCACGGTGCGCGGCAAGGTGGGCGACGTGTTCCAGATCGGCGGCAACTACACGTACTTCCTGCTCCAGGGGCGGGACACGATCGTCGTGTACACGCACGGCCGGCGGCCCACCGTGCACTCCTCGGTCGTCGTGCACGGCTCGATCAGCATCGGCTACCTCGACGGCGCCCCGCGTCCCGCGCTGTTCGAGGAGAACTAGGCCCTCGACGGGTAACTCAGGCCGCAGAATACCGCCGGGCGTTTCACTCCTGAACGCCGTGGCTACCCCGGACCCCATTCCTTGCATCTCCCTGAACGAAACTCCTTCCGATCGACTTGACCGCCTGGCGGTCGCTCGATAATGCTGCCAGCGCAGCCGTGCCAAGTTGGCACAGTCCCTGGCGCGGCTCGACTCCAAACCTCCGTTTCAGACCTTCAGCAGGGAGGATTGCAGCATGAACGTCCGGCCTCTAGCCGACCGCATTTTGATCCGTCGCATCGAGGAGAAGGAGACGGTGAAGGGCGGGATCATCATCCCCGACACCGCGAAGGAAAAGCCGCAGGAAGGCGAAGTCGTTGCCGTGGGGCCGGGCCGCCTGACCGAGGAAGGCAAGCGCGTCGCCATGGAAGTGAAGAAGGGTGACCGGGTGCTCATCGGCAAGTACAGCGGCACCGACGTGAAGATCGACGGCACCGAGTACGTGATTCTGCGCGAAGACGACGTGCTGGGCGTGCTGGCACACGAGAAGTAATCCGAGTGAACGGCCCGGGCCGCCCTGCGCGAGCCCATGGGCATGAACCTTTCAAGGAGGTTTCAATGGCAGCCAAGCAGTTGCTCTTCAGCGAGCAGGCCCGGCAGGCCATCCTCGAGGGCGTCGAGATCCTGTCCAAGGCGGTCAAGGTCACCCTCGGGCCGCGTGGCCGCAACGTCGTGCTCGACAAGAAGTGGGGTTCACCCACCGTCACCAAGGACGGCGTGACCGTCGCCAAGGAGATCGAGCTCGACGAGCCCTACCACAACATGGGCGCGCAGATGGTGCGCGAGGTCGCCTCGAAGACGTCCGACGTCGCGGGCGACGGCACGACGACGGCGACCGTGCTCGCGGAGTCGATCTTCCGCGAGGGGCTCAAGAACGTCACGGCCGGTTCCTCACCGATGTACATCAAGCGCGGCATCGACAAGGCGGTCGTCGAGGTGACCGACGAGCTCAAGAAGCTCAGCCGCAAGGTCTCCGACAACTGGAAGGAGATCGAGCAGGTCGCCACGATTTCGGCGAACTCGGACAACGTGATCGGCAAGATCATCGCCGAGGCCATGGAGAAGGTCGGCAAGGACGGCACGATCACCGTCGAGGAGGCCAAGGCCGTCGAGACCACGCTCGACGTGGTCGAGGGCATGCAGTTCGACAAGGGCTACATCTCGCCCTACTTCGTGACCGAGAAGGAGAACATGGAGGCGGTCCTCGAGGACGCGTTCATGCTCCTCTACGAGAAGAAGCTGTCGAACATGAAGGACCTGCTGCCGATCCTCGAGAAGATCGCGCAGCGCGGCAAGCCGCTGCTGATCATCTCCGAGGACGTCGAAGGCGAGGCGCTCGCGACCTTGGTCGTCAACAAGCTGCGCGGCACGCTGCAGGTGTGTGCCGTGAAGGCGCCGGGCTTCGGTGATCGCCGCAAGGCCATGATGGAAGACATCGCCGTCCTCACCGGCGGCAAGGTCATCAGCGAGGACCTCGGCATCAAGCTCGAGAACGTGCGGATCGAGGATCTCGGTCGCGCCAAGCGGATCGTGATCGACAAGGAAAACACCACGATCGTCGAGGGCGCGGGCAAGAAGGCCGACATCCAGGGTCGCATCGCGCAGATCAAGAAGGAGATCGAGGACACAACCTCCGATTACGATCGCGAGAAGCTCCAGGAGCGGCTGGCGAAGCTCGCCGGCGGCGTCGCGGTGATCAACGTGGGTGCGGCGACCGAGACCGAGATGAAGGAGAAGAAGGCTCGCGTTGAGGATGCTCTGCACGCGACGCGCGCCGCGGTCGAGGAAGGCATCGTGCCGGGTGGCGGCGTGGCGTACATCCGCTGCCTGCCGGGGCTCGACCGGATCGCCAAGGAGCTCGAGGGCGATGAGAAGGTGGGCGTCAACATCGTGAAACGGGCCCTGGAGCAGCCGCTGCGCACGCTGTGCGACAACGCCGGTCTCGAGGGCTCGGTCATCGTCGAGAAGGTCAAGGGCTACAAGGGCGAGGAGAAGTTCACCGGCTTCGACGTGGACAAGGAAGAGTACGTCGACATGTTCAAGGCCGGCATCATCGATCCGACCAAGGTCTCGCGCACCGCGCTGCAGAACGCCGCGTCGGTCGCGAGCCTGCTCCTCACGACGGAAGCGCTCGTCACGGAGATCCCGGACAAGAAGAAGGCTGCGGCGGCGCCCGGTGGCGGCGGCTACGGCGGCGAGGACTTCTAGAAGAGTCCGATGGAGCTGGGGCCGCGGCGCGAGCCGCGGCCGCGCGAGGGTCGGGGCACGAAGCCCCGGCCCTTTGCGTTGTCGGCGTCCGGCACCCACTCGCCGGTGGCGGGTGAAATCCCTATACTTCTTCGCCAAACCATGATCCCCCACCCGCGCTTCTCCGAGCACCGATGAACGGTCCGATCCTCGTCACCGGCGCCGCCGGGTTCATCGGCTACCACATGACGGAAAAGCTGCTCGCCCGCGGGCAGCAGGTCGTCGGCCTCGACAACATGAATTCCTACTACGAGGTCTCGCTCAAGGAGGCCCGCCTGGCGCGGCTCGCGGGTCGGCCGGGATTCGCGTTCGAGAAGGTCGACGTCGGCGACCGCCGCGGCATGGAGGACCTGTTCGCGCGGCACAAATTCGACAACGTGCTGCACCTCGCGGCCCAGGCGGGCGTGCGCCACTCGCTCACGCATCCCCACGTCTACGCGGACAGCAACGTCGTGGGATTCCTCAACGTGCTCGAAGGCTGCCGCCACTGCGGCGTGAAGCACCTGGCGTTCGCGTCGTCGAGCTCGGTGTACGGAGGCAACACCCGGCTCCCGTTCTCGGTCGACGATCCGGTCGACCACCCGGTCTCGCTCTACGCGGCGACGAAGCGCGCGAACGAGCTCATGGCTCACTGCTACGCCCATCTCTACGGTCTACCGTGCACCGGACTCCGGTTCTTTACGGTGTACGGCCCGTGGGGCCGCCCCGACATGGCCCTGTTCCTGTTCACGCGATCGATCCTCGCCGGCGAACCCATCCCACTGTTCAACCGCGGCGACCTGCAGCGGGACTTCACGTACATCGACGACGTGGTGGAGTCGGTCGTTCGCGTGCTGGATCGCGTGCCCCTCGGCGACCCGGGCGGCAACGCCCACGCCGACACCCCCGCCCGCAGCTCCGCGCCCTTTCGGATCTACAACATTGGCAACCACGATCCCGTGCCGTTGATGCGATTCGTCGAGGCGATCGAGGCCGCGCTGGGCAAGAAGGCCGAGAAGCGGCTGCTCCCCATGCAGGCGGGCGACGTTCATGCGACGTACGCCGACGTCGAGGATCTCGCCCGGGACGTCGCGTTCCGCCCGCACACCCCGGTCGAAGAGGGCATCAGCCGGTTCGTGGAGTGGTACCTTTCGTACTACGGCCACACTCCGCGCGGCTAGAACGGTGGTGCATCCCGAGCCCGAGTCAACGGCGCGCCCGCTGCGCGTGATCCACGTGATCAACGCCATGAATCTGGGCGGCGCGGAGATGGTCGTCGTCGAGCACGTGAAGCACGCGGGTCCCGGCGTCGAGTCGCTCGTCTGCGCGGTCAACGACGGAGGCTGGGCGCTGCGGGAGTCGGAGGGCCTCGGAGCGCGGGGGATCGTGCTCGGAAAGCAGGGAGGCCGCCTGCGGGCCATCCGCCGGCTCGCGGAGTTCATGCGCCGGGAGCGGGTGGACGTCGCGAACGGGCACAATCCCTCGGGAGCGTTCTACGCCACCACCGCGGGACGCTGGGCCGGCGTCCCGCTGATCGTCCGCACGGAGCACAGCATCCACCACCCGGGGCGCCGTGCGAGCCTCTACGCCGGCCTCGTGGAGCCCGTCCTCACGCTGATGACGGATCGCGTCATTTGCGTCTGCGAAGCCGTGCGCCGCGGCCAGTCCGAGCGGATCGGTTGGGCCTCGAAGCGTTTCGTCGTGGTGCCGAACGGCATCTCGGCGGCGCCCGCCGACTGCAGTCGCGGGGTCGCGCGCGAGCGCCTCG
>JACXTT010003107.1_pt1 | contig 25904 bp, 31 predicted proteins | sample 9270951 | NCBI WGS metagenome assembly JACXTT01 (sample SAMN15532306, study PRJNA645909) | rock metagenome | isolation source: weathered quartz diorite | place: Puerto Rico | collected 2017-06-21
CCCACCGGGCCTTGCCCCGAGCCCGGCCAGAACCGATAAGAAAGAATCGGGACGCGCGGGCGCGCCGCGGTGGCGGGCGGCTTCACCTCCGTGTGTGCCATGGCGAACACCCGTCCGGTCAACGACTCCGTCGCCATCACCGAGCTCATGCTCGACCGCGCGAAGAAGGCGGGCACCGCACGCTACTTCCCCATCGGCGCCGTCACCCGGGAATTCAAAGGCGAAGAGCTCGCCGACTACGGCACCTTGAAATCCGCGGGATGCGTCGCGTTCAGCGATGACGGCCTTCCCGTCATGAACGCTGCCATCATGCGCCGCGCCCTCGAGTACACCAAGTGGCTCGATGTGCCCATCGTCGCCCACGAAGAGGACAAGGATCTCGCCGGCAAGGGCTACATGCACGAAGGCCACGTCTCCGCGGCCCTCGGTTGCCTCGGCATCCCCGCCGCCGCCGAGGAGGCCATGGTGGCCCGCGATATCGTCTTGGCCGAACACACTGGCGGCCATCTGCACCTCGCCCATCTCAGCACCGCTGGCGCCATGCGGATGGTGCGCGAGGCGAAGAAGCGCGGCCTCCACGTCACCGCCGAAGTGACGCCCCACCACTTCGCCCTTTCCGACAAAGAGCTGATGAAGTTCGATTCGGACTACAAGATGAACCCCCCGCTCCGCAGCGAAGCCGACATCCAAGCCGTGCTGGAAGCCCTCGCCGACGGCACCATCGACGCCATCGCCACCGACCACGCGCCCCATGGGTGGGATGACAAGGAGTGCGAACTCCCCATCGCCGCCTTCGGCGTCATCGGCCTGGAAACCGCATTCCCTCTCACTCTGCAGATCCTCGTCGACAAGAAGATCATCTCTCTCGAAAAGGCCATCAGCCTGCTCACTTGGGAACCGGCAAAGGTCTTCCACCTAGATCGGCAAGGCCTCGGCAGCCTGAAGGTGGGCAACCCAGCCGACTTCACCCTCATCGATCTGAATGGCAAGGTGAAGGTGGATCGCGACTTCATCCAGAGCAAGTCCTACAACACGCCCTTCAAGGGTTGGGAACTGCCAGGCAAGACCGTCGGCACATGGGTGGCTGGCAAGCGCGTGTGGGGTTAGATCAGCCATTCTGGTATGATTGAGGGTCAGCCTTATGGGCTGAGGCCTCTTGTGCCAAGCACCCCTTTTTAACGAGCAGTAAAGGCAGGTTATGCATTTCGATATCTTGTGCCGCAGAGCCATCATTCGCCGGGCAGGCCTCATCTCTTTTTTTGCAATCGCATCGCTTCTAACTGTGGCTTGCAGCGGTGGTTCAAGCGGTTCCAGCTCAAGTCAAACGAAGATCCAGCCTACGGATTTTGCGTTGGCAGCCCCCTACTCCGTTCCAACCTGCACCGCCGGCCAATACGCGTCATTTTATGTACAGATCAACGCGGCAGCCAATTATTCAGGAAATCTTACGTTTGATCTGATTACCCCCACAGATAAGCTTTTCGCTAATGAGACCCATACAGTTGCGCCGGGTTTTACGAATATTTGGTTTACCGTCTACTCTCGGGATACTGTCACTCCGGGAACTTACGATCTAACCATCAAGGCAACGGACGCCTCCGGTCTTCACCATGAGCTGCCTGTCCGCTTCAAAGTCCTGTCCGCTTCCGCGCCAAATTTCTCTATTTACTCAGCATTAACACCGGTGGTTCGCCCCATCGGCGTCTATTGGACCTGCACTTCGGCGCTCGCTCAGCCTTTGAACGGCTATAACGGCACTATCACCCTGACCCAAGTCGGAGCTCCCGACGGATTTCGAGTCGTTCAATCCACTCACAACCTTGGGGGAACAACAGGAACGTACGTTCCCTTTGATCTTTTCGTAAGCACCACGGTTGCTCCAGGGACTTATCATCTCGTCATCAAAGTGGATGACGGAAACATCACTCAATTCTTGTATCAAACGGTGCAAGTGAACCCCTAAAGTGACATTGAAAGCCCGAGTCCTATGGATCTCGAATTCAAAATAAGCGATCGCGTGCGCCTCACCCGCGCGGCGGTCGCCATGTATGGCGGCGCATGGCCCCACTGGGTGCCCGAGGCCCAAGGCGGCGGCAAGGAGGGCACCGTCCTCTTCGCTGGAGAGCGTCCTCACAAACCTGGCGCAGCACCCCGTCCCTACTACGTGCGCTGGGATAACGGTGCTGAGAACTCCTACCGCGTCGACGATCTAGAGCCAGCCGAACCCGCTTCTACCGAGTCCGAAAGCACAGATGGTGATTCGGCCCCCAACGTCGTGCCCTTTCTTCGCCGCCCCTAACGCCTGCAGGAGCCCCTCTGTCCCTCGCACTCGTTTCTCGCATCGCCTTGATCACCGGCGCAGCTTCCGGCATCGGACAGGCCACTGCGCTGCGTCTCAGCTCCCAGGGCGCGAAGGTCGCCCTTGCGGATCGCGATGAGAAGGGAGTTGAGCGCCTCGCCGGAACCATCGTGGATCAAGGCGGCCAAGCCCTGGCCATCGGTCTCGATGTCACCGATGAGCCCGCATGGGATCAAGCGATTCGGGATCTCCACATCCGGTGGGGGGGCCTCGATCTCGCAGTGCTTGCCGCAGGGATCTCCCATGGGTCCACCGTCATCGAGACTGATCTCGCGGATTGGCGTCGCGTGATGTCCATCAACCTCGATGGGTGTTTCCTTGGCCTACGAGCGGCGGCGCGGGCCATGCGCGGCCGTGGTACGGAAGCACAGCCTTGCTCGATCGTGCTGGTGTCATCGGCATCCGGCCGCAAATCCACCCCGGGTGCTGCGGCCTATGCCGCAAGCAAGGCAGCCGTCTCCATGCTGGCGCGCAGCGCCGCGTTGGAATTGGCCGGAGACCACATCCGCGTCAACGCGGTACTGCCCGGTGGCGTGCGCACCGCCCTATGGGAAGCCATGCCCTTCTTCCAAGACCTGATGAAGTCTGAAGGCGGGATCGAGGGTGCCTGGAAGGCTATGGAAGCCCAGTCTCCCGGCCCTGGACAAAAGCGCTTCGCAGAACCCGAAGAAATCGCCGACGGGATTCTCTATCTCCTGAGCGATCAGAGCCGCTTCGCCACTGGCATGGAGTTGGTGTTGGATGGCGGCTATTCCGCCTGAATCCTGCTAACGTCGCTGCATGACCGCCCCAGCGAATGAAATCCTTGGCGCCATGATCACCCCGGCGGTGCTGATCTCCGCCTCCGGGACGCTGGTGCTTTCCACGTCAAACCGATTGAGTCGCGTGGTCGATCGGGTCCGCGTCCTGGCCAAAGAAGCCGAAGATATGACCGGGGCCAAGCTGCACGATCATGCGCGCCTTCTCTCGGATCAGCTTCCCCGATTGGGACAGCGGGCCCTTTTGCTCCGCACCACCATGACCGTGCTGTACTGCGCCATTGGTTTACTGGTCGGATGCAGTCTTGCGATCGGGCTTGAGGCCGTCCTCCACGGCGAACCCCCATGGATTCCCGTTGGCCTCGGGATCCTGGGCGCGGGCGCGCTGCTGCACGCGAGCCTCTTACTGATCCACGAAGCGAGACTCGCCGTCGGATCCACGCTGGAGGAATTGGAGGCCGTGAAGAAGGCCTTGAATCGGAATTAAGAAGAGGTCAGATCGCGCCCGTCAGCCTCGCCATCAGGATGGCACCCGCTGCACCCACGTTCAGACTGTCCATCGCCCCGTGCATGGAGATGCGCAGCAGCCGATCGCAGGCGGACAGCCAGTGAGCATCCAGCCCTCGGTCTTCGGCACCCAAGAGGAGTGCGGTTCGAGGGGAAGGCTTCCATTGGGACGCATCTTCCGATTTGGGATCGAGCGCCGCGCCGACGACTTCGCCTCCCGTCGCTTTCCATGTCTGCAGAAGCGGCATCGGATCCTCCCGATGCCAAAGCGGCAATCGCCAGGTGGCGCCCATGGCCACCCTCAATGCCCGTGTGACAAAGGGCGAAGGCCCCTGACCCACCAGCACGCCTTCCATTCCCAGGGCCACCGCCGAGCGCAGCAAAGCGCCGAGGTTTTCCGCGTTATCCAAGCGCGGCAGGACAAGCAGTCGATGGATCTGCGTTAAGACTTCGGAATCTGGCTCCGGGGGAATCGCCGCGAGGGCGATGAGCCCCCGCTGAAAGGGGAACCCGACCAGTGCCTGCAGCTCCGCCTTCTCCACCACCAACAGACGCACTTCCGCAGGAAGATCGGCCGCCACGTGCTCCGAAGCAGCAGGCGTCGCAAGAATCGAGCGGATGCGCAGCCGACCCGCCCGATGCGCGCGAAGCATCTCTTCGACCAAGTAGCGACCCTCCCCCGCAAAGCAGGGGCCCACCTCCGGATGAGTTAGGGTGCGATCCGCATGCAGACCTTGGTAGGGCAGGAGCTCAGAATCCATGCCCCATTGTGGCTGATCTCGCTCAGGCCTCCACTTCCCGAATCATGGGCGGTCCAAGATGCCGGGGCGCCACTCGCACTTCGCCATCGAAACGGGTGTGCAAAGTATCGCTTTGCGCATCTAAGAAGTTCTGCACACTGCCGTGGCTCCGAGCCCGGTCGAGGATGGCCAGATCGAGATCCGCGACGATCACTTGCTCCACGTTCTGCACAGCCTCCGTCGCCACGCCATCCATCGGAAAGGCGAAATCAGCGGGCGTGTAGATTCCGCTTTGCGCGAACTGACTGGTGAGATCCGTGAAGAGCGGAAGGCTGCCCACCATGCCCGCTGTCACGACATAAATCTGGTTCTCGATGGCGCGGGCGCGGGCACAGGTAGTGACTCGGCAGGTGCCGCGGCGGTCATCCGTCAAATAAGGCACCACGAGGATCTGCACACCGTGATCACTACAGAGCACCTTGGCCAGCTCGGGGAATTGCACGTCGTAGCAGATGGCCACGGCGAACTTCCCGAAATCCGTATCCGCCACCACTAGGTCGTGGCCTGGGGAGAAATTCCAGGTGCGCCGCTCTGCGGGCGTCAGATGGAGCTTGGCTTGATGAAGGGGCTCGCCCTTGGGGAAGTAGATCGACGAGACATTCAGCAAGCGTTTGCCATCGAGATGAGGAAAGGAGCCCGCGACGAGAATGCGGTGGTATTGCGCCGCAAGACGGGTGAAGAGTTCATCGAAGGCCTGCCGTTGGCGCTCGGCCAAGGCCCGCATGGCCTCTGCAGGAGGAAGCTGATGGCCGACGAGGCTCAGCAGCTGTGCACCCAACAACTCTGGAAACACGATGAGATCCGAATCGTAGTCGTCTCCCACGTCCACCAAGGTCTCCACCCGGTCTGCAAACTCCAGAAACCCAGAGACCGGGCGGAGATCGTACTGCACCGCACACACGCGGACTGGCCGCGACAGTACAGGAGTGGGGGCTGAAAACCGCATCAGAACCTCCGTCGCGACGTGAGGGTCGGCTCCTCATCCGGCGGCCATTCCGAGCGCGCTTCGGTTAGGAACCGAAGGATCCAGGCGTGGGCCTCCCTCCAGAGATCCCGGAGGTCCCTGGAGGGAAGCGGACGAGCCGTCCCCATATTCAAAACACCGGCTTGGCGATGAGTACCGCGTGATCGCAGCATTCGACATCCTTCAGGTAGTTGGGGAGCATGAAGAGCACGGTGAAGCCGAGTCGGAGCTGCTTCGTGAGCGTGGGGTCGAAGAGCGTGCCTTTCACCACCTCCGCCACATAGGCCGAGGGACTCAGCAGATCCGCAAGCAAGTGGTACCCGGGGATCCGCGCCCCGGCTGCAAACCAGCGGCATCCCATGCGTCTAGCCACGGTCATGCGGGCCTCGTAGAGGCGGCGGGCAAGCCCCTGACCTTGGAAGGCAGGGTCCACTGCGATATCGACGCCGTAGAAGACATCACCTTCAGGATCGTGGGTGGCGAGAGTGCCTCGGTCCGTCGCTTCGGACCACGTATGCGGGCGCAGGGCCAGTTCGCGCGGGAGCACGACCGCCGTGGAATCTGCGACCACGCATCCGGTGGGATCGAGCATCATGAGCTGCCCTTCGCGGAAGCGCCGCTCATGCTGCGCCATGGCGTCCTGCCGCCAAATGGCCTCAGGGCCGTGGGGCGGCTGATACACGCGGCGCATCAGTTCGAGCACCTTTGGAATATCCTCGGTTCGGCGGCGGCGGAGGATCAAATTGCCGAACCGCTCCAGCATGCGCCAAGGAGCAGCCGCAAAATCCAGGGCACTCCAATCGGTGTAGGGGATGAAGGGATCGTATCCAATCATGGGAACCTCCGAGACTGCGGGTTTCAGGAATGGCTGTGGACCTCGGACCCAACATGCGCCCAGGTCTTTGAAAGGTCCTCATGAGGCCCCTCAGAAACGCCATTCACTGGGTCAACGGGCACCTCGTATGGATGGGGCGTTACCTATTTCCGTTGGACCATCCAGGGGGTCATACCGACCGTCCAGAAATAGGAAATCCCTCTATCTCTTGGCTTAGACAGAATGTCAGTTTCAAGCCGACACATCTCTATGACATCCAGCCCAGGAATCGGGCCGCCGGACGGTGACATAGTGGGTGATGCCCCGAAAATTGCCCCGCCCTTTGGTCTGGCTCGAAGCCTTCATCGCGGCCGTGGAGACCGGTTCGCTGGAAGCCGCCGCCCGGCATCTGGGCGTAGCCCGCTCGGTGGTGAGCGACCACCTCAAGGCCCTTGAAACCACTCTCGCGGAAGGCCACCCCCTTCTCGAGCGGGGACCAGGCCGGAAACTGCGCCTCACCACCCGCGGGGAGCGCCTCTATGAAGCCGCACAGGGACCTCTCCATCAATTGGACCCCAAGCGGCTGAGGGACCAGGCCGGCCTGGAAGCCAGCCTGCGCCTGGGACTGAACCCCACCCTTTCCATGTTGCTACTACCCGGCATTGCCAAAGACGCCGCGGCCGCTTCGATCAAGCTCGAAGCGAGCTTTGGCGGCGCTCACGAGCTGGTGCGTCAGGTTCAGACCCGGCAATTGGACCTGGCCCTTGGATTCACGCCCCTGCCCACTCAGGAAGGCGTCGCAGCTCAGAGCTTGCTCCGCCTTCCGTTCGTGGTTCTAGCAGCGCCCGGATGCAGTCTGCTTCCCAAAAAGGGCGCGTCGCTGAAAGTGGCAGATCTCGAAAACCTGCCCTTCGTGGATTGGCTGCGGGATGACCCCTACGGCGGCGCCAACCGCGTCCGTTTCGAAGTGGCTGGCGTGGCCGTCAAGGAAGTGGCCCGAGCTGAGAGCTTCCTTCATCTTTTCGAATTGCTTCGCGCTTACAAAGCCTGCGCCATCGCGCCCGATTTGGCCCGCCTGGCCCCCTTCCCCACCGATCTGCGGGCCTGGCCTCTTCGAGAAACCAAGGCCCAGGCCGTGGAAATGGTGGCCCTCGCCCCCATCGGTGCCCCCAGTCCTGAGGCGACGCGCATCCTTAACGCCCTCAAGAAGCGCCTCAAACGGAAGAGCTGACCCGGAATCCCATATCGTCGGTATTTCGACCTTTCATTCGTAATTTTTTGGATTTTCGTCATTCTTAAACATGCCGAAAATAGGGCTATTGAGGCCCGCCATGACCCCCGCCGAACGCGCCATCCAAAAGCTGCCCGCCCATCTCCGCCGTTATGTGGTCAGCCAGGATTACGACGCATATACGCCCCGGGATCAGGCGGTGTGGCGCCACATTCTGCACCGCCTCAAAGCTCATCTCGCCGATCGGGCCCATCCCATCTACCTGGAAGGTCTATCCGCCACGGGCATCGGAGCGGAATCCATCCCAAGCTTGGATGAGATGAACGAGAAACTGGAGAAGTTGGGTTGGTCGGCGGTGGCGGTGCGCGGGTTCATTCCTCCCGCCGTCTTCACCGAGCTTCAGACCATGGGTGTGCTGGCCATCGCCTGCGATATCCGCACCCACGAGCACATCCAGTACACGCCAGCCCCCGATATCGTGCATGAAAGCGCAGGCCACGCCCCCATCCTCGCCAGCGCCCGTTACGCCGAGTACCTCAAAGCCTGCGGTCGCGTGGGATTCAAAGCCATCGCCTCCGTGGAAGACGAGGCCGTCTTTGAAGCCATCCGCAACCTCTCCGTGGTGAAGGAAGATCCCACCGCCACACCCGAAGTCATCACCTTGGCAGAAGAGCGCCTCCATGCGGCCTCCGCCAGCCGTCGCTACGTGAGCGAAAACACCAAGGCCAGCCGCCTCTACTGGTGGACCGCCGAATACGGCCTCATCGGTGACGTCACTGCTCCGAAGCTCTATGGTGCCGGCCTCCTCAGCTCCCTCGGCGAGGCCCGTCACTGTCTCACCGATGCGGTCAAGAAGGTGCCTCACGGGCTGATCTGCACCGAAACCGAGTACGACATCACCCGCATGCAGCCTCAATTGTTCGTCGCGCGGGATTTCGAGCACCTCTTCGAAGTGCTCACCGAATTCGAAACCACCCTCGCCTGGAAGCGCGGCGGCGATTTTGGAATGGAAGAGGCCCTTCGCGCGCGGACGGTCAATCACCTCGTCCTTGGAGATGGGCTCGAACTCACGGGCAAGGTGGTCGAACGCGTGGCCTGCGATCACGAGATCACTCCAGGCCTCTCCACCGCTTTGGTGCGCCTGGAAGGCCCCGTGATGCCCAGCCGCGAAGGCAAGGCCATCGCCAAGCCGTGGCCGGGCCAAGCGCTCGTAGTGTTCGGCGAGGCAACTTTGCCTGAACACGGTCACTTCAACGTGAAACTCCCTTCCGGCCTCTCTCTCAGTGGATTCGCGGTAGGAGAGGGCGAGGTGGTGAACCTCCGCGGCCAGCTCGCCGGTCGTCCGCTGGATCTTCCCTCCTGGTGCCTCTTGCATACCACTCCCGCCCTTCCTTCGGTGGCGGGCGGCCCTGCGGATCCTGAGACCTGGGATCGCTGGTTCGGTGAATTGAACGCGTTTTCGGCCGGTGAAGGCGAACTCAAAGCCCAGCAGAACAAGGCAGAGGCCCTTGCACCGAGTCTCGCTGAACTCTACCGAGAGGTACGCGCGATGCGCATGGCCGGCGAGCCCAAGGCCGAACGACTGGCCTCCATCCGCCAGGCCGCCGCGGGTTTCTCGGACGACTGGCTTTTGAAGGCGGAAATCGCCGAGCTCCTCGGCGAGCCGACCTCGGTGTAGGCTTTGGGGGCCAAGACGCGGAGGCCCCCATGCTCTTCGAACAACTGAACGAGGGGAATTGCAAAACCTACCTCGTGGCATCTCCCGACACCCATGAGGCAGCGCTGATCGATCCCCTGTTGGGTCGAGAGGATCACTACCTGGGCGTGCTCAAAGCACGCGGCTTGACCCTGCGCATGGTCCTCGACACCCATGTCCACGCCGACCACCTCTCTGCCTGCGCGCTCCTTCACGATCGCACCCGCGCCGAGCACGTCGTGCACGCTGACTCCCGCATTGCGGAAGGAAATCACCGCGTGGTGGAAGGGCAGCGCCTCATGGTCGGTGGCATTCCCATTGATGTGCTTCACACGCCAGGCCACACACCCGACAGCATGAGTCTGAAGCTGCCCGATCGCCTCCTCACTGGCGATTTCCTCTTTCTAGGAGAAGGGGGAGCCGGTCGCACGGACCTTCCCGGCGGTGATCCAGGCCAGCACTGGGACGCCCTTCAAAAGCTCACGGCGCTCGAAGACGCGCTGCTCGTCTTCCCCGGTCACGATTACCGCGGATACAGCCACTCCACTCTTGGTGAGGAGCGCAAGCAGAATCCCCGTCTTCAACCGCGCACCCGCGAGGCCTACGTGACTTGGCTGCAGGGTCTCCAGATGCCCGCGGCAGAGTGGATGAAGGCCGTCGTGAAGGCCAACCTCGCCTGCACGCGCGACGGCGAAGGCATCGAGATCCCCTCAGGGGGCGCCGTGTGTGAGACCAGGGCCGGATGCTCCACCGTTCCTCAAATCACTTGCGAACAGTTGCGAGATGCGCAGGAACCGCTGGTGATCGTGGATGTGCGAAACCCAGATGAATACATTGGTCCCTTGGGCCACATCGAGGGTGCGCGCCTTATTCCGCTTGGAGAACTTTCTCAGAGGTTGGATGAACTCGAAGCGATTCGCTCGCAATCCATCGTTACCGTATGCAAGGCCGGAGGTCGGTCCAATCAAGCGGCCGAGATCCTGATGGCTGCCGGCTTTCCAAGGGTGCGCTCCCTCACCGGTGGTATGAGCCGCTGGAATCTTCTTCAAGCGCCCACGGTGCGCTGAAGGTCGGGGCTGTGGTGAAATCAGAGTAGCGGCCCAATATTGCAGGCCGATGGAGCACGCCATGACTTGGATCGAGCGCGAGGACGCCCTGCACCGTGAGATCAAGACCAAGGATTTCATGACCGCCTACAAGATGGTGTCGGCGATGGTAGACCCGGCGGAATCTGCGGATCACCACCCTGATCTGGCCTTTGGATGGGGCTACGTACGCATCAAGCTCACCACCCATGATGCCGGTGGCGTGACGGAGAAGGATCGCGCCCTTGCGAAGGCCATTGATGCAGCTTTAGCGCCCTTTGGTGTCTGAGGGATCTCAGAAGCTCACCGGCATCCTGCTCGTCGCCGCTTCGGGCTTCGCCTTCGGCCTGCTCTCCATCTTCAACCGCCAGGCCGCAGCCCTCGGCCTCGGCGTTCCCACCCTGCTGACCTTCCGCTTTCTCATCGCCGCCGCCGGATTGTGGGGTTGGATCCTGGTGCGGCGCCTGCCTCCAGGCGTGCCCCTTCATACCCTAATGGGACTAAGCGTGATGGGAGCGCTTTACGTCCTCGAAGCCGGGCTCTATTTCCTCAGCGCCCGCCGAATTCCGGTGGCACTGACCGCCGTGCTGCTCTACCTCTATCCCGCCCTCGTCGCGGTATTTGCCTGGCTGCGGGGACGCCACGTCTTTACCCGGCTTGATGGATTCGCCCTCGGGCTCTCCCTGCTCGGCACCGCTTTGGCGGTCGGCCGCGTGGGCTGCGCGACAGACGGCCTGGGCTTCGCTATGGGTCTCGCCACGGCCGTGGGCTACACCCTCTATCTCTTCATCGGCGAGCAGGTGCAAAAGGGGCTACCCACGTTGATCGTCAGCGCCTGGGTCATCACCTTCGCGGCCCTTGGCTTTCTGCTCTGGGCCCTCGGCAGCCATCAATGGCAACCGCAGCTCGCCCTCCAGGCCTGGCGTCCTCTTCTCGGACTCGCCGTGCTCTGCACCTTGCTTCCAATCCCCCTCCACCTCGCCGGTCTGGCCCGCATCGGCGCACCCAAGGCCGCCATGGTCAGCACCACCGAGCCCCTGAGCGCGGCCTTATTTGGTGCCCTGCTCCTTCATGAAATCCCAAGTGGTTGGCAGACCTTCGGCGCCCTCCTCATTCTTGCGGCGGTGGTGCTGTTGGCCGGCGAACGCGCCCCCGAAGAGCCACTCCCCGATCGCTGATCTATTTGCGCCGCAGCTTGGCTTGGATGTAGGGCTTGAAGGCTTCGGGCTGCCCTGGAGGCGCGATCTCGAAGGTCAACGTGAGGGCATCCTTGGTGACCACCCGATAGGTCATCCGAAAACGAGGAGCCCCTGATTGCGCCTCGCTGAGAAAAACCACCACACCAGGCTCGGGCGCGCTCACGGCGTAATCGATGCGGTGGCCTTCGTTATCCCAGTACACGGATTTCACACCTTGTGGGGTGACGCTTCCCACCATGAGATCGTCGTGACGAAAAGCGGGCCGATCCTTAGTCGCGGGATAGTTCGCCCAGTTGTTGCGCACGAAGACTTTTCCATCCAAGTCCATACGGAAGGTGCAGCCTCCGGTGGCTTCTCCGGGCTGGCCCGCCCCTTCGCCCACCCAATCACCGACCAGCGCTTGGAGCGCTGCAAGCGCATCTGTGGCGACGCGAGGCTGTTCGATGAGGTAGGCGGGAAAGATCATGCTTCCTCCATCCATAACTCTGCGAGAGCCTCGAATCGTTGACCGCGCTCTTCGAAGTTTTTGAATTGGTCGAAGCTGGCGCAGGCAGGGCTCAGCAGCACTTGATCACCAGGCTTGGCCACATCGAAGGCGCGGTTCACCGCTTCGTCAAAGGCCCAGAACCCTTCGTGAGGCAAGCTTCCCAAATCATGGGTGAGTTCAGGAAGCGCGTCTCCCAAGAAGATGAGCTTGCGCAGTTTTCCTTCCAATGCCTCTCGCAGAGGAGCATAGCTGGCCCCCTTATGCGTACCACCGAGGATCAGCACGAGGGGCCCCGGAAGAGCACGAATGGCGATCAAAGTGGCATCCACATTGGTGCCTTTGGAGTCGTTGTAGGCGCGAATGCCATCCCGCTCCCCGCAAAAGGCGATGCGGTGGGCCAATCCGGGATAGCTGCGCAATCCCGATCGCAATCCATCGAACGAGGCTCCAGCGTGATGCGCCAACAAAGCCGCCGCCAGCGCGTTTTCCACATTATGGTCGCCGGGGATCTTCAACTCCCTGCGATGCAGGAGCGTTTCTCCGTGGAGATGCAGCATGCCTTCTCCATCGCACCACGCCTCGCAGGGGGTCCAACCAAAGCGGAGCGGCCTGCCCGCTCCGGGAGCATCCTTCCAAAGCTCGGGAGTCGCCGCCGGAACGACGCGAACATCCTCTGCGGATTGGTGCTCGAAGATGTGGAGCTTGGCTTGGCGATAGGGTTCCAGGCTTCCATATCGCGCGAGATGATCCGGCGTGAGGTTGAGGAATGCAGCGCCTTGGGCGTGGAAGCCCTGAACACTCTCCAGTTGATAGCTGCTCAGTTCCACCACGTAGACTTGAGGCCCCTTCGCTTGGTCCACCGCTTCAACAAAGGGCGTGCCGAGGTTTCCGCAGGCTGTCGCAGCGAGGCCTGAAGCACGCAGAAGATGGGCTGTCAGATCCGTGGTCGTGCTCTTCCCATTGGTGCCCGTCACCGCGAGAACCTTGGATCCATCCTGCCGGGCACGAAGGGTGCGGTGGGCCAGTTCGACCTCGCCGATCACGGGGATCCCGCGGCGCAGGGCCTCCGCCACAAAGGGCGCCGTGCGCGGGATGCCAGGGCTGAGGACGAGTTCCTCGCATCCATCGAGCAGGCTCTCCGGATGGCCGCCCCACACGGCGGCTGCGCCCATCTGCCGCAGCTCGGCATCCACCTGCGGCTGAAGCTCGCTCTGTTCCGTCAGCACGACTTCCCGCCCCACGGCACGCACGTGCCGGAGGGCCGCCATGCCCGATCGTCCTGCTCCCATCACCACTGACCAGTGATCCATGACTACAGCGTAAGGGATGACGGGCCGAAACAGGACTAGGTTCGTTAGACTGTGCCCACCCATGGATGACTTCGCCCGACATTCGCTTCTGCAGGAGATCCTCCTGGGCGAACGCCCACTGGAGTCGCACGCCCAGGCCGTCATCGGCCTGAGGACGGGTGAATCCGTAGCCCAGGAGTACCTCACACGATTCCTAGGACCCGATGGAGAGCTCCACCCGCTCTCGCTGCTCGTGCCTGAACATCTCGATGCGAGCATGCGGACAGCCTTGGATATGGCCTGCCTTGAGCAGACCTTCGGCACCCTGGCCCGCCAAAGCACGACGCGGCTGCTCCACTTCGTAAACCTGGATCCCCACACCCTGGCCAGCGCCGATTTTTGGGACCGGATGCCGCAGTGGTTGAAGGGCATCCAGATCCCGACAGACCAAGTGGTGCTCGAATTCACCGAGGGCCAGAGCATGCATGATCTGGATGCCCTGGCCGGGTTCGCCCGCAGGCTGCGCGAATACGGGCTGCTCATCGCCGTGGATGATCTAGGCGCCGGCGTCGCCAGTCTCACCCACATGGCCCGCCTCGCCCCGGATTTCATCAAGGCCGACCGCAGCCTCGTGCACCAGGTGCACCGTCGGCCCTACCAGGCCGCGCTGTTGAACGCCCTCTCCGTCTTCGCTCAGCGGATGCGCATCGGGTTCATCGCCGAAGGCATCGAGACCCTCGACGAACTTCAGGCTGTACTGGATGCGGATGTGCCCTGGGGACAGGGCTTCGTCTTCGGACGGCCTGGACCCGTGCCCATGGAGCCGCTTATGCCACTGCAGGCCGGCCTGGCTGGGTTCTAGCGACAGAAGTCAGCGCTTCTTCCAGAAATCGAACTCGGGCTGGTAGCGGACATCGCCCATCTCGGAAGCCTTCTCCTGGATGTAGTCCCGGGCCTCGGCGACCGCATGGTTATAGATGCTCGGTCCGACTTCCTTGAGGACGAACTCCAGAACACGAGCGGCCTTCATATCCCCAATCTCGTCGTCCATCTCTTCGGAGAAGAACTTCTTGATGGAGTTGAGGAGATATTTCTGAGTCTCCTTCTCCAGCTCGATTGCCATGGGGCTTCTCCAAAGGGGAACTGGACCTAGCGCAGCTTCAGCGATCCCAACGCCAAGATGGAACACACGATAGCCGTGATCCAAAGTCGGATGACGACCTTCGTCTCCGCAAGACCACCCAGCTCCATGTGGTGATGGAAGGGCGCCATGCGGAAGATGCGCTTGCCACCGCGCAGTTTGTAGCTGCCCACCTGGAGGATCACACTCACGCATTCGATGACGAAGAGCCCGCCGGCAATGGCCAGAAGCAGCTCTTGCTTGATGGTGAGCGCGACCGTCGCAAGGGCTCCACCCATGGCCAGGCTGCCGGTGTCACCCATGAAGACTTCTGCGGGATGCGCGTTGAACCAGAGGAAGCCCAGGCAAGCCCCCGCCATGGCACCGACAAACACGGAGAGCTCGGCACCCCCAGGGACATAGGGGACGGAGAGATAGGAAGCCATCTTCACGTGGCCCGCCACATACGCGAGGATGGCGTAGGTAAGGCAGACGATGAGCATGCCCCCGGCGGCGAGACCATCCAGACCATCGGTGAGGTTCACGGCGTTGCTTGTACCCACCATGACGAACCAGATCCACAGCAACAGGAAGATGCCCACGTTCGGCTGGTAGTTCTTGAAGAAGGGCACCGAGAGCTGGCTTGTATTGGCGCCGCGCAGCCCATAGTGAAGGATCAGCCAGCCCACCAGCAGCGAGATCGCGGTGAGGGCCAACATCTTCTGCAGGGAGCTCAGGCCCAGGTTCTGCTGTTTAAGGAGTTTCTTCGCATCGTCGAAGGCGCCGACCGCCGCGAAACCCACGAGGGAGATCAGCGTCACCCAGATGGCGCCGCTTTGCACGTCGCACCACAATACGGTGGAAATCAGCACCACACCGACGATCAGCAGTCCGCCCATAGTAGGCGTGCCCGCCTTGCTCTGGTGGTGTTTGGGGCCTTCTTCCCGCACATGCTGGCCCATCTTGAGGGCGCGGAGCGTGCGGATGAGCCAGGGGCCCAGGAGCAGACTCAACACGAAGGCTGTGGCGGCGGCCATGGCTGCGCGGAAGGTGATGTACCGGAGGACCGAAAGGCCCTTCACAGACTTCAGCAGGGGGTAGAGCAGCCAAGGAATCATGAGGGATCAGCCAAGCCTTGAAAGAAGAAAATCCACCGCGCGTTCGGTTCGGTAGTAGCGGCTACCCTTCACCAGGATGCGGGCATCCGCAGGAATGGCCGAGAGGCCACGTTCATCATCGCGCATCGCCTCGAAATCAGGAAAGGCCATTGCCCCCCTACCAAAGCCCTCGGCCAATGCCATCGCCTGTTCACCGAAAACCAGCACGCGTTCGACGCCCTGGGCCCTCAGCTTCGCTCCCGTGTCCCGATGGGCGGCCTCTGCCCCGGCGCCGAGCTCCCGGATGCAGCCGAGCACGGCGTAGGTGGTCCCACCATCCAGATCCTTGAGCGCTCGGGCCGTCGCAAGCATGGAATCGGGGCTCGCGTTGTAGCTCTCGTCCAATAGCGAGCCTCCCTGCTTCAGCTCGTGTAACCGACCACGTCCTGGCTCTGGTTTCACCTCGCCCAGACCACGCGCAATGGCCTCCAACGACCATCCCGCGGCGAATGCGATGCAGCCGGCAAGTGCCGCGTTGCGGACTTGATGTGCGCCGCAGAGCTGAAGCCGGACCTCAATCTCTCGCGCATCCGCCTGAAGCACGAACGATTCGCCCTTGGGCCCGAGGCTCTTGGGCGCTCGCCATCCCCAGGGTCCGTCTTCCCCAACCCAAAGGGGCTTGGCATGAGCGGCCCAGGACTGCTCCGCCACCCAATGGCACCAGGGATCCGTCGCGAGCGCAGCCCAGACCGCACCTGGGCGCAGTCCTGCGATCAGTTCGCCCTTAGCCCTCGCGATGCCCTGCTGCCCTTCGGCAAAGTTCTCCATGTGGGCCGTCCCAATCAGGGTGATGATTCCGAAATCCGGAGGCGCCAATTCGGTGAGCCTTTGAATCTCGCCGGGCGTACTCATTCCCATCTCAAGCACCGCTGCGCTCAGCCCTTCAGGAAGGGTGGCCAATGCTTGGGGCAACCCCAGCGTATTGTTGCGGTTGCCCGGGGTCTTCCATCCAGAGACAGCTCCAGCGAGCAGCTCCTTCGTGCTGGTCTTGCCTACGCTACCCGTAACCGCAAAGACCGCCCGCGGTCGCACCGCTTCCAATCTCGCCTGACCCCAGACCTGCATCGCAAGAAGCGTGTCCTTCACCACCAACTGAGGCACGGGGAGGTCCATCCGGTGATCCACGAGCAGCGATGTGGCGCCCTTCTCCACCGCCTGCGCAGCGAAATCGTGGCCATCGCGCTCAGCCCTTAAGGCCACAAAGCAATCACCCGTTTGAAGGGTGCGTGTATCGATGGAGAGGGCCGAAGGAATGATGGCCCCTTCCCCGTACACTTCGCCATGCAGGTGGGGCGCTACTTGATGGAGAGACCAGAGGCTCATCGAAAGAAGGCCTCCACAGCACTGCGATCGCTGTAGGGATGTTTCACTCCGCCGATCTCTTGATAGGGCTCATGGCCCTTTCCTGCGAGCAGAAGCAGATCACCAGGCCGGCAATCCTGAAGCGCCTGCCTGACCGCCGCGGCGCGATCTGCAATGCGGTGATAGCGCGTCGGATCGTTACGCAGCGTTTCTGGGATGCCAGGCATGGCGTCATCCAGAATGCGCTCCGCGTCTTCGCCACGAGGGTTGTCGGAGCTATGCCACACCACGTCCGCTCCCGCTGCCACGGCTGCGGCCATGAGCGGACGCTTGGTGCGGTCGCGCTCACCACCGCATCCAAACAGCACGTGCAATCGACCGCCAGTAGGCAACAGCGCCTTCCCCGCCGCGAGGAGTTTCTCCAACGCATCCGGCGTGTGGGCATAGTCCACCATGACGCCAAAGGCCTGCCCGCAATCCACCCGCTCCAACCGCCCAGCCGCGCCCTTCACCTGAGTCACGGGAGGAAGAAGCTCAGATAAAGAGAAGCCGGCTTCCGCCACCGCGGCCAAGGCCGCCAACAGGTTGTAAGCGTTGAAGCGCCCAAGCAGCGGGCTGACCACCGGCCACTGCCCTTGGGGAGTCTGAAGCGTGAAGGTCGTTCCCGTCGCTGTTAGGGTGAGATCCGTCATGCGGTAATCCGCCAAATGATCGATGCCATAGGTACGGAAGCTGCCGCGTTCTAACAGACGCTGCCCGTAGGCATCATCCACGTTCACGAGGAATCGCTCGCATTGATCCAGGAACAGGGATTTGGCGTCGAAGTAGGCCTCCATCGTTCCATGGAAATCCAAATGATCTTGAGTGAGGTTGCTGAAGACACCCACTTTGAATCGCGCCCCCGCGACCCGGCCCATCACCAGACCAATGCTGCTCACTTCCACGGCGGAAGCTCGATCGCCTGCGGCCACGCTGCGCTGCAGCCAGCGATAGAAGTTGGGACTTTCGGGCGTGGTGCGCACGGCTTCTTCTTCCAGGTCGCCCGCGGCATTCATCACCGTGCCCACCAATCCGCAGCCGATGCCCGAACCGCGCAGCAGCTGACGAATAATGGTGGTGGTGGTCGTTTTCCCATTGGTGCCGGTGACGCCGATCAGCGCCAGCGCTTCATCCGGTGCGCCAAATAGCCGCTTGGCCAAAAACCCCATCGCATGGCGGGCCCGAGGCAACCACGCTGCGGGGACACCTGATGGAAGTGGACGCTCCAGATCATCCATTAACACCGCGGAGGCGCCCTGTTGGAGCACCGCGGGAATGAAGTCGGCGCCGTGGGATTTCTCCCCCTTCAGCGCGATGAAGAGATGGCCTGGCCGAACTTCACGGCTATCGCAGGTGAGATCCAGGATGTCCGGATCGTCGCCTTGAAACCCCGTGGTCGCTTGGCCTTCCAACAGATCGCGAAACTTCATCCGCCACCCACCCTCACGACGATCGTCTGTCCGCGCTGCAATTCACTGCCGGGTTCAGGGCTTTGTCCTGTCACGCGGAGAGCCCGTGCACTATTCGGTCGCCCTTCAACTTTAGGGGTTCCCCCCACCAACACCACCCGCTGCAAAGCAGCCTTGAGACTGAGCCCACGCACATCCGGCACACGGCCTTCTTCGACATGTACGACGGCTTCGTCGCTTTCGCTGGTGGGCCAATCCCTCAAGGAAAGTTTGAGATCTGCCGCGCGATCGCCGGAGTCGCCCGTTTGCCGGTATCTCAGGATGGCGTCACCGATCCGCTTGAAGACAGGCGCAGCGACGCCGCCGCCATCCACGTCGCCCGCAGGATCATCCAGCATGACCAGCACGCCGAACTCCGGTTTTTCCGCGGGGAAGAAGCCCATGAAGGATGCGTAGTGCCGCCTCATCTCGTACTGGCCGTTGATGAGCTTTCGGCTGGTGCCCGTTTTCCCGAAGGCCTCCACCTGATCCAGCTTGGCCTTCCGGCCCGTACCTTGGGTGATGACTCCCTTCAGCGCTTCGCGCATCAGCGCGCTCGTTTCTTCGCTGATGACCTGGCCGCGGATCTCCGGCTTGTTTTCCTTCAGCAGCGCACCTTGATCGTTGTAGACCTTCTGCACCAGGATGGGCTTCATCAATTTGCCGCCGTTGGCCAGCACGCAGCCCGCCATGAGCACCTGCAAGGGCGTGCCGTTGAGGCCGTAGCCGTAGCTGAGGGTGTACTGCGTCGGCACGCTCCACTGATCCCGGGAGGGGAGGCGGCCTGCAGATTCGCCGGGGAAGTTTAGGCCGGTGGGTTCGCCGAAGCCGAACTTGCGAAGGTATTGGTAGTGCGTCGCAGGAGCGACGCGGATGCCCATTTTGGCAGCCCCTATATTGGAGCTTTGCCAAAGGATCTCCTCGAAGGTCAGAACACCGTGCTTGTGAGTGTCGGTGATGGGCGGAATCTTCGGGCTGTACTGCCAGCGCCCCCCCATGCAATCGATCTGCTCTCCGAGGTGAACCTTGCGCTCTTCCAGCGCCAGGGCCGCCGTGAAGATCTTCATGGTGGAGCCGGGCTCGTACACATCCTCCATGGGATGCACTTTGCGCGCGGCCTTCTGGCGTTCGATCTCGCGGTCGTACTCCGCCAGCTCCGCACCCGAGAGCTCGTTGCGGCCGCGGTAGCGGAACTTTTTAGGCAGCACGTGATTGGGGTCGAAGCGAGGCGTGCCAGCCATGGCCAGGATCTCACCGGTGTTGGGATCCACGACGATGGCGTAGGCGGTGGTGGGCCGAGAGAGGCGCACGGCTTCTTCCAGCGAATCTTCGACGATGTGCTGGATAGTGCTGTCGATGCTGAGCTGGAGCGTACTGCCATTCACCGGCACCTGGGTGTAGCGCTCCTGCATAAGGCGCACATGTCCGCGGGCGTCGCGCGCAGCCACGTAGGCGCCCTTGCGACCTGAGAGCATGGATTCGTAGGTCTGCTCGATGCCCAATTGGCCCATACCATCGATGTTGGTGAACCCGATGATCTGCGAAGCCAAGCTGCCGCGGGGGTACATGCGCTGGCTTTCCTGGATGAAGTCCAGACCTTCGAGATCCAGCGCTTTGATCGCAGCGACCTTGGAAGCGGGCAGCTGGCGTTCGAGGTATACAAAGGGTTTCTGCCGGAGCAGCCGTTCGACGATGAGCGACTTGGGCATCTCAAGGATCGGAGCCAGCTTAATCGCGACGGAATCTGCGGCCTTGCGATCAGGCGTTCCCCAACTGCGCTCGCTCTCGCCCCGACCGTGATGGTAGTTGGGGTAGAAGGTGCGTGGATCGCAAAAGAGACTATCGCTGCGGAGGGAGATGGCGAGGGCTTCGCCGCGCCGATCCCGAACTTCTCCACGAATGGGGGGGACTTCCACGGTCGTGGTGTGCTGCTGCTCCGCCTGGCGCTGGTAGCGCTTGTGCTGCACACCCTGTAGCCAGATCAAGCGTAAAAAGATGGCCACCGCCCACGCCATCACCAGCCACCAGAGGTAAGGAAGGCGCGAGAGCGCCAGGTCCTGAACCTCCGGTCGACCGAGGAGGCGACGGGGCGTTTTGGGGGAAGTCGTGCTAAGGAGGGCCATGCGTTAGGGTTTCAACCCTCCATTATCTCTCGATCAGCGGAGGATTTCCTCGGAGGAAACAGGGCGGAAGCGGGCCAATTTCTGGTCCTCTGTAGTGAAGCCACGGCTCACCACGTGGGCCTGCTTACGAGGCTGGAGCCCCGAGCGGTTGGCGTAGCCCTGGACTTCCTCATCGCGCTGGAAGCGGCTGCGCTCCAGCATGAGCTTGCGCTGGACTTCCTCCTCCTTGTGGATGCGCTCCATGAGCTCGCCCATTTCGTAGCTCATGCGGCTCTTCTGAACCTGGAGGTAGATCAAGCTCGCCAGGGGCATGGCGATGGCGAGGGCGAGCAACAGCATCCGGAGGATGCCTTCGCTTTCAACCTGGCGCTGGGGGCTCATCTGGCGCTGAAGCATGGGACCACCGTTCTAAGAAATTCGTTCGGCCACGCGCAGGCGGGCGGAGCGGGAAGCGGGATTGGCGCTCACTTCGGCCTCGGACGGGGCAAGGCCCCCGGGCGAAATGAGACGAATGATCTTGGGAAGTTCAATGGGCGCCACGCGGCCGGGACCGTCGTAGATGCCCGAGAGGCGGCGCAGGGTCTGCTTGACCAGGCGATCCTCGAGGCTGTGGAAGCTGATGACGGCGAGGCGACCGCCCGGCCGAAGGTGAGCGATTGCGCGCTCGAGCATGGCGGCGAGCCCATCGAGTTCGCCGTTCACCGCGATCCGTAGGGCCTGGAAGGTGCGTGTGGCGGGATCGCTGTGGCCCAGCCGCTTGGCCTTCTCCCGGTGGATCACCGTATAGACGGCTTCGGCGAGATCCTTTGTCGTGCGAAGGCGGCCTTCCGCCAGAAAGCGGAGGATGGCGCGGGCGATGGGACGGGAGGCGCGCTCTTCGCCGTACTGGTAGATGGCGTTGGCGAGGCTCTCGTCATCCTGCTCAGCGATCCACTCGAGGACCGTGGGGCCGCCCTCGGTGTTCATGCGCATGTCCAACGGGCCTTCCTGGCTGAAGGAGAAACCGCGGTGGGCGGATTTCAGCTGCAGCGTGGAGACGCCGAGGTCGGCGAGAATCGCATCGAACCCTTCGGAGGCATGCTCGGCCTTCCAGGTTTGGAAGGCGGGCAGATCCCATACGGTCTCGTGGGAAGAGGCCAGCAGATTGAAGCGACGATCGTGACCCAGGCGCTCGGTGGCAATCGCTCGGGCTTCGGGGTCGCGGTCGACGCCGAGGTAGAGACTCTCGGCGTCGGCCTTCGCCAGCAGGGCTTCGGCGTGGCCGCCCAAACCCAGCGTGAGATCGAGGATCCGCGCCGCCGGAGGCAGCGTGAGCGTGTCGAGCACCTCTTGGAGCAGCACGGGAATGTGGATGGGAGCTGACGTCATCATCAGATCCCCAAATCCGCGAGCTGGGCCAGATCATCGTGGCCCAAGGGCTCCGCAGCCAGGCGCCGCTCGAAGGCCGCGCGGTTCCACAGGGCGAGATGATCCATCTGGCCGAGCACCGCCACCTCCCCCGTAAGGCCGGCGGCCTCGCGGAGGATGGGCGGAATGACGAAGCGGCCCTGGGCATCCGGCTCCACGGTGCTGCCGTAGTAGGCGGTGACTTCCAGGAACTTGCGCTTCGCGGGATTGGTGGACGGCAGGCCCGCCAAGCGGGCCTCGATGGCCTCCCACACCGGCAGCGGGTAGAGCCGCGCCGAGCGCCCGTCCAGGGAGGTCAGATAGTGGGCAGAGGTCCCCTGGCCCTCGCCTGCGGCGAAGGTCTCCAGCTCGGCCTTGAAGGGTGAGGGGAGCTTGAGGCGTCCCTTCTCATCCACCGTGGCCGGGGTATTGCCGCGAAGACGCAGCACCGGGCCATCCTTTCCAAAGAGGCGCCCCGGAGGTTAAAAAGAATGAAGCAGCTCCATTTGGATCCATTTCATTCCATTTTTGTCCACTGAGGGCCACTTCTGAGCATAGGAGGGCTCCCTTCTGTCACAAGTCAGAAGAAAAACGAAAGCCTAGGCTTTTCAGTGGATGGAGGCGAAAGCTACACGAAAAAACCGCGCCGAAGCGCGGTTTTCGAGCAAAAACCCCTTGGAATCAGGTTGGGTCGATCAGCAGGGCGGGCGCTTGGTCGGGCAGGCGTTGGAGCACAGCGGACTCGTGGAGCAGAACTGGCTGCCCGTTATGCCGCCGGCCACATGCGCGGGCTCGGCGGGCTCGAGCACTCGTAGAGTCTCTTTCGAGAGCTTGAGCTTGGTCAGCTGCTTTTCCATGAAAGCCTCCAATGGATCTGCCCTGAGATGGGAAGGCCTAGATTAGCTGATCCGCTCTACTCGCAAAGCCGGCCCCCCAGGGGTTTTCCACCAAGGAGATGAAAATGCAGGTGAGCGACGGTCTGCCCCGCATTCGGGCCGCAGTTTGAGAGCAATCGATAGCCGCTCGTGGAGACGCCATGCGCCTTCGCGAGGCTGGCGGCCACTTCCGGAAGCCCCGTCAAGGCTTTGATCACCTCGGGCGTCAGGTCGGACAGCCCTTCGCAATGAGCCTTGGGAATGATGAGCAGATGGGTGGGAGCCTGGGGGTAGAGATCCTTGAACGCCATCAAATGGTCGTCCTCGTGCACGATGGAAGCAGGGATCTGCTTTTGAGCGATCTTGCAAAAGATGCAGTCGGACATATGAGGACCTCTTCTTGAGCTTTCACATCATCTTGCACGAACCCGAGATTCCGCAGAACACCGGAAGCATCGGCCGGCTCTGCGTCAATAACGACGTCAAACTCCACCTGATCCACCCCCTTGGCTTCGAAACCTCGGACTACTACCTGCGCCGTGCGGGGCTCGATTACTGGGAGAAGTTGGCCCCCAGCCACTACGACTCCTTCGATCACTTTCTCGCCAGCCACCCCGAGATGCCACTTTGGTTCTTCAGCACCAAGGGCAGTCGGCGGCACACGGACGTCAGCTGGAAGGGCGGTGACGGACTGGTCTTCGGCAAAGAGACCAAGGGCCTACCGGAAGACCTCCTCGCACGTTTCCCGGAGCGCCTCGTGCGGGTGCCCATGAAGGGTGAGTTCAGCCGCAGCCTCAACCTGGCTCAGGCAACCGCCATCGGGCTTTACGAGGCCCCCCGGCAGGTAAAGGGCTTGTAATCATTTGAGTCAATTTTATTGACAAAAGCTCAATTGAGCCCAGACTTGATCTGGAGCTGTGCCATGGCCTTCCCCCTGCCCCACCCCGTCGAACACCGCCCCAAGGATCTTGCCGGCCCTGGGCTGCGGGCGTTCTTCAAGCTCAGCGAGCTCTGGAACCTCAGCGGCGACGAACAGCGCACCCTGTTGGGTGAGGTCTCTCGAGCGACCTTCACGCGCTGGAAAAAGGAAAGTCCGAAGGATCTTTCGCGGGATACCTTGGAGCGCCTCAGTTACCTGCTGGGCATCTGGAAGGGGTTGCAGATCCTGATCCCCGACCAGGCCCAGGCCCTGGCGTGGATGCACACGCCCAATCTGGATCCCTTCTTCGGGGGCCGGCCGCCCCTGGAGCGCTTGATGCAGGGCCGCATGCTGGACTTGGCGGATGTGCGCCGCTTTCTCGACGCCCGCCGAGGCATCTGGTGAAAACGGCGCTCATCGACTGGAACCCAGCCTTTCGCATCATCAGCACCCGCTTCCCTGCCGTGAACCTCTTCGAATCCCTGGCTCCGCCCGAGGATTGGGAGGCCCTCGCCCAATTGGAAGCGATGACCAATCCCCGCTTTCTCGATGAGATCGGCAACCTCTCGCTCATCCCGCCGGCTGAGCGGAAGAACGGGCCAGGCGCTTCCTTCTTGATGGCCCCCTTCACACACCCTCGCCCCGGGCGTTTCTCCACCGCGGCTTGGGGAGCCCTCTACGCCGCTGAAGAAGAGGCCACAGCCATCGCCGAAACCGTGCACCACCAGAGCGTCTTCTGTCGGGATTCCCAATTGGGGCCTGTGGATTTGGATGTTCGGGTGCTGGGCCTGAGCATCCACGGCGAGCTTCACGATATCCGCAAAGGGCACCCCGACTGCCACCATCTCGAGGACTATGGGCCATCCCAGGCCATGGCTTCTCGGCTACGAAACTCCGGTTCAGCGGGCGTCCTGTACAAGAGCGTGCGACGGGAAGGTACCGCTTGCGTCGCCCTCTTCTCTCCTAGCCCCGCTTCTCGCTGCCGACATCTGCGCTACCTCTGCTACCGGTGGGATGGCAAGCGCATCTCGGACATCTTCGAGAAGAAACCGCTGAAGCTCGCGCCGTAGCCTGCCTCCTAAAATCAGCGGGCTCTTGCGACTTCGGCGCTCCGTATCATTTCTCCCAGTCGCCGCTCGGCTCGCATCACTTCTCGGCGCTGCGCAGCTTCCGCCTCCGCAAGCGCAGCCTCGTGGCGGCCAGCAGCAAGCTTCCATTCCGCTTGAGCTTCCTCCGAGATGGCAGGTGGAATGCGCGCAGCATTCGCAGTAGCACCTGCAATGGCCCGGCCGGGCACGGGCGTCTGGGGAGGATTCATGCTCGGAATCGGCACCATGGGCGGCTCGATCAGAGGCAAAGGCGTGATGGGGATTTCGGTGGGTGCCTCTTCGCTCACTGCAGCAGCAGGCGGCGCTGGCCGGGGAGCAACAGTCGTGAATGGCTGCAATAAGGTCAGTGGCGCCTCACGAAAAGGCGCGAATTGCAGCGGCTCGGGAATCTGAAGCTCCCAAGGGGCAGTGACTTCGGCCGTCTGCTCCGGGGGACGAAAGCAAAGGCCCACGCCATCCAAAGGCGGAAGGCCGATCCCCGATCTGGGCGCGAGACGCCGCGACCGCATCTCAGGACGCCTCAGCTGCAACCAAAGCGGTCTCTGTCGACGCGGCTCCGCCGTAGGCTTCCAGAATCAGCTGCGCGATGGCACGCATGAAGTGGTCATGCGGCTCATTCACTCGGAGTCCGATGATCTCACGCGTGAATCCTGCGTTCAGCGCGCGATGAATCTGATTCGCGACCCATGGAAACGCGTGGTACTCGGCCTTATTGCCTAATCGACCCAAGGCCTCGTCGAGAGGGCACCAAAGCATGTTGTGGAATTTCTGAGATCCATGCTTCGCCGCGGCAAGCGCGGCATTGATGCCATCCACATCGATGTCCTCAGCGCCAGAAGTGGACTTGAAGAACGTGTATTTCCCTGGCTCGACCACGATGGGTCGAAGCGCCGACAGGGGGATTTGAAGTCCGGTGTCTTCGAAGAATTCTCTCGCCGCAGCTTCGGCGGGCAGCTCTCCCGGTTGCACGAATCCGCCGGGGATGACGTACTGGATCGCGTTTCGCGCGATGGAAGCGTACTGATACCGCCCGGTGGGAGGGATGTAGATGTTCTTCTGAGCCAGCAGAATCTCTTGAACGCCACGGTGAGTGCGCTGGAGCGCCAGGTAAGCATCGGCCATGGTCGCCTCCTCTTATTTCTGAACTGCGGTGAAAGATTGGATGGTCGAGGACGCATCCGTTCCCACCTGTTTTAAAAGCCCGCTGGCGGCGGTCATGTTGTCGGTGACCGTCTTC